>SDBU01000189.1_pt1 | contig 88178 bp, 153 predicted proteins | sample 2277071 | NCBI WGS metagenome assembly SDBU01 (sample SAMN10397929, study PRJNA504765) | marine sediment metagenome | isolation source: marine sediment core GS08_GC12, 126 cmbsf | place: Arctic Ocean: Gakkel Ridge, Loki's castle | collected 2008
TATGTTTAAACATCGAACAACTAGAGTATTGTATTCTTTATTTTTTAGATACATTACTAAATCCAGTAGTGTGCTTATACATATTATTACTTTATTATACAATGTTCCTAACACTATTCCTTCTTATTTAAGGTTTCTAAGGCGTTTCCTAACTACTTGGGTTAAAACCCAGTAGCTTGCGGAAACGCAGTTCTGTCACAATCTTTTTTCCTTCTCATATTCTATTATATCGCCAAAATTTCTCTAACCGGAGGAAAACAAAATTTTATCAAAAATAAAGGAAAAATAAAAAAAATAGCGAAAAATAAGGAGAATAAGCCAAAAAGAGATAACAAAATGCCTAAATATTGGTACGCACAATATATGCCGACAGTTAAAGAAGCCGCACATATCATCAAAGATTTTAAAAAAAAGACAAAAAATATCGACCAAATTAAAAAGATATATGCGTGTGGATCGTTTCTTCAAAACGAATCAAAACCAAATCAAAGAATTAAAGATATCGATATGCTAGCAAAAGTTAACTTGCATTCTGAAGATCTACAAGCCGTCGATCAAAATGCCATAACAACAAAAACCGAAAATTTAGAAGATGAAGGATTTGATAAAAAATCAGTTGAGTTTACAAAACAGATACTTGCCATAAGTAATCCTCATATAGATCATTGGATTATATCATCTGATAAAAGACTTCTGCATTGGGGGCCTGTTTGTGGTTGTAAAAAAGAATCTGATCAACTTAAATCTGATGCAGAGAAATTTGCATCAAAAGAAACAGGTATTAGCTATAAAAAATTACAGTCTACCAGCAACGAAAAAAGAAATAACTGGTATTCAGAATATAAACTATATATTAACAGAGAACTAGAAGGTATGCCCTTTGGCTGGTATATATCATCTGAAAAAAATATATCTTCTATTCTAAAAAAAGCAAAGGAAATAAATTAAAATGACATCAGCATGTGATAGTAATCCTTGTCCAAGAAACAAAAGACGATTGCCATGTGCCTGGATTAATATACTAAACAATAATGCTTTAACTCCAAAAGGTAAATGGGCTGAATTTAATTGCAACTATAAGATATGGAGAGGACTCAGGGACAATGCTAACGATGATAGAGGTTTAATGTGCCAAGAAGACTTATCACACAATCCTGTTGTTGGTGATTACACAGATCTTACATCTGAAGCAGATATAGGTTGCGCAAACCAAAGTTTTACAAAAGAATCATCTGGATATGAGCCTTAAAACACCGGTTGTATTTTAATGCCGCCTGTTGGAACCGGATCAAGTAAAGGACTATCGTCGTTTCCATCATCATCGTCATCATTATTATCCCAATAATCTTTTGCAATAGCCGCTTTGATTGTCTCAACACATTCATATGGTGTATCAGACGATATTGATGATAATAATTTAACTTTTGTATTAATATTAATCATTCCATCTTTCGGAAGATTATTTTTATATTTTTGATCTATATCAATACCTTCGTTTCTAAATAACAGACCAACTATTTTTCCTTCTTCTTCTCTACACATAAATGTGTAGATTTTGTCTGAACAAACAAAAAGAATTCTGCAATCAATTGTTTTAAGATCTGTAGTAGATAGATTAGGTTGCTCTGGAAGATCAGGATTACTATACCCCAAACCTGAAATAACATCAAGAGTTATTGAATCAAACATAGAACAGCCGGTAACAAAATCAATAGATGGAATTGAAGTACCATCAAAAAACAGTTCACACGTTTTGAGTAAATGAAGATCCCAATCAGAGGGCCAAGGATTTAATGGTTTATTTTGTCTATAATATGGCATTTATTCTATTTCGCGCAAAAAAAATACTTTCCTATCTAATTATAACAAAACTATATACACAAAATAGAATTTAATTGCATAAGAAAGGCGACAAAAGCTTAAACTTTGGGTATAGACGACACAACACGAAACAGAGTAATTTAGCTTTTGCCGCCAGATGGTATTATAAACGGAACTTTATCACAAACCTTAAATTTAAAAAGTTTAGGTTTATCTAAAGCTAATTTCTTTAAACCAGCACCCAACTTACAAATAATATCATGATATTCGGATGAAAGATGATCTGTCGAATAATGATGAGCAAACTCGTGTATCAGAAGTCTATCCCATTCTTCCATAGTCTCTGGAAAATGACTAAAAACCCAATCACCAAGTTTAGCAAAATTTAATATTAATTCTCCATTACCATATGCAGCAGTAAATGGCCATTTGCTATCATTAGTTATTCTTACATTTATCTTTGTATTTAACAATTCTTTAGCTATTAATGTTGCATATTTAGTTACCGTATACATTCCCCCTGTCCAATTAGATGAATGTATAAAAGATAAAGGTCTCCCTTCCTTTGTAAAGGGTTTGGGAGATGGAGTAACTTTCCCAGCAGGTAACAAAGCACCAGATTCTTTAATGTTTTTCCATTGCCTAGCATTAAACGAACCACCAGAAACAACTGTCATTCCTTTACTTACAGCAATCTTTGAGCCTTCGACATCCGATGGATCAAAAGATACAGCATTATTCCCATACCTCTTTGTAACGATACTTCTTGTTGCCTCAGGTGTACATGACTCGTTTTCCAATGCTTGACTTACCCACTCAGCACTAGAATCTTCTGCATCAACAATATATTCATGCGTACCATTTAATACTGCTGTACGCACAGCTTTTAAATATGATGGCTGTACATTGTCTCTATCACTGTTTAGAGGAACTTTTTGTTGTATGTCTACATGATACTTATCGCCAGTTTCAACAATAGGTATGCCCATCTCATAGATATATGCAGTCTCTCCATTTAATGGTTCATGCACATTAATTGTGGTTTTTCTTATTGTTCTTTTTAGATTGCCATCTTTATCTTGTATTTCAGTTGGTAATGAAACACTAATTTCTGTGATTGGATTACGAGATGGTATTTGAATACTATTGAACAAAGTTTTAATATGATTCGGAGGAATAAGTAAATTTACCGACTCGCATACATCTTCATATTCATTGCGTGTCATCCTAACCATAGCATAAAAAATCGACCCGGACGCAGTTTTATTTAATTTCGAATATTTTCTCTCCCCGGAAGACAAAAAACTTATACAACCTTTTGTTGTGCTTATTGTTGCTTCTTCACAACAAGCCAAAACAAGTTTTTCTCCAATATTGAATCTTCCTCGTTTTGTCGGATCTTGTTTCTTTTTCGATTCTGCAAAAAGTGTAAAAGCATCACGAATATCAGAAAATCCTTCTGGATCATTATCTGATACAATCAGACACGCTATTGGTCTATTCGGGACAGGTTTAAGGGTAACAGATACAATTGTCGTATCTTGATCCCAAGCATTCTGGATTAGCTCAAAGACAATAAAAGCCTTACCTCCTCGGCGAGCTAAAATCTTTGACATCCCTTCTTTATCAACTTCAAACCATTTGTTTTTCATATTACATCATATGGGAAATATTTGAGTTACCGGAGATTCAGAATATAAGTCATTATCTTTTATGTATTCCAAAACAATCGATATGCGCTCGATGAGGAGGATCGTATGACGCTCCAACAACCAAAATTGTCTTAAATTTATTTGCCATAAATATAATATCAAATATTAATCAAAATTCTGGAGAAACCTATAAAAATATGATTTGTGTTAACATATTTGTTATAATCATTCTTTTTGATGAATCTCCAGACGAGTTGGAAACTTTTGATAATATTCCTTAATAAGGAGACGAATAATGCCAGTAACAGATGAAATCACAACTTCCGCTCACGCCGCAAGCCTTGATTCTAGTGGTCGTGTGAATGTCGTTCCGCGAGCAAGAGAAAACGTCAAAAGTGCAGTTCTGTCGTTCCTAGATGCTGCCATAACCTCAACTGGCACAGAAACTTATTACAATACAAGAGAAGAACAAATCAACGCATTGTACATAGTGCATGAAGCCGTATTCGCTATCAATCGCGGACTCTATGCCGCTATGCTCGTATTGCCTGGTTTGCTCGATATCAGCCGACAAATCGGAATTGAAAAACTTTTAAAAGATCAAACTGGTAGCAACGAAAATTCAATGATCTCTTGGCAAGATGAACAAAAAATCATCAGATATATTGCTAACGATATAGAGCCACAAAGATTGTTTAAATTGTTCGGCACATTGAAAACAAATAAAGTTAATAACCGTAGAACAAGACGACTTATTTTAACATCGATTTTAAGCAGTAATAAATTAGAATTTTGGGCTGTTAAATATCGTAAAAAACTAAGAACAGCCATTACGCATGCTTGGGGCCAAAAAACAGCTACTTTTGTTCGAGAAACAATCTCAAAAGGTATAACCAGCGCTACAAATAAACAAAAAACAGAACTAAAAAAACTAATTGATAAATTCGCCCATGCAGATGGCAAGTTATCACCAGAGAATCGCAAAAAAGTATACCAATGCGTGTGCTTTATCCTTGACGGAGAAAAAAAATATAACCTAGAATTATTAAAACACTATTATGAAGCACGCGATGATCTTGAAAAAGGCAAAAACCTTCCAACAGAAGTTCTAGAAGGCATTCGTAGCTCTTTTCATAAAGATTACGATCACGCCAAAGTACTCCAGCTAACAAAACATAAGATGAGCGATAGAAGTAAAATGTTGCTTCAAAAATCCGCTAAAAAAGCTGGTGTTGAAATTAATTTTGATCCAACAAAACAAAACCTTGTTAAACTCTATGTTTATGCGTTAGAAATGGGTATAAATAAAAAAATCCGAGATGCTATGGATCAGCGAGCAAAAAAAGTAGCTGCATCAATACCCATTAGATATAAAAATGTAGGAATTGTTGTAGATACATCTGCATCTATGTTTGGATCAGATAAACAAAAGAATCGTCCATTAGCTATTGCTCTAACAATGAGAGATATATTGTCCGCAAATGCCGATAACTCTATCTCCTTAGCAACAAATGGAGAATTCGACAATAAAGGTATGATTAAAGCAAGTGGCGAAACATCATTAGCAAATACCTTAGTTGATGTCGTAAAACAAGAACCAGATGTTGTTTATATGATTACAGATGGGTATGAAAACGCACCAGCTGGCCGTGTCAATGAAGTCATCAAAGTAATGAGAAAAATCAATATTGATACACCAATTTATCAAGTTACTCCTGTAATGGCTAGCGAAACACTAGGTAAAATTGGATCAACCAGAAGACTCTCAGATGATATAGAACCAATGCCTGTCTCTAATCCAGAATCAATAGGGTTATCAATGGTTAGAGCAGCCATCGGAAGCGACTTAGAACAAGGACTTAAGGGTCTATTAAATGTTGCACTACCAATGCTAGAAATGGAGATATAATTATGACAGTCACACGTTCAATATCAATTGCAGATGTATTACGAGGTTGCGAACCAGCGAGAATACAGACTGTAGGATTTATGCAGGTGATCCCTTTAAAAAGCGACTTGCATTTTGATAATTTTGCGTCACCAAGTAATGCGTATGTCTCAACATCACATTATGGTACACTAGAGTTTGAAAATAAAGAAGATGATGATCTAATTATCCCTGTTCATGCTGCCTATCTTGTTAAACATGCAGCACAAAATCATGCTATGACACATGCTGGTATCGTAAAATCAAAAGGAAGGAACAGATTTAATACAGCAGCATGCATACAAGATTCCCAATGCGGAACAATTGATAGCGGACAACATAAACTTATTGTGCTTCCTTTCCCATTAAGAGAAAGCGCACATAAGAAACGTAATAAAACTAACTATGAAAAATTATGGCCAGAAATTAAACAACTTAATAGAATGGCAGGTGTAAGTAATCAAGGCGGACATCTTGAATTCTTCCTTGATCATTATAATGAGCAACTTGAGCAATTCGTGGCTGAATTTGAGCCAATTGATGACCAAATTGGAGCTATTATATTGATATCTGGAAAAGTTGTAGGTATTGAGCGTACACCAAATCCAGAGTTTTGGCTTGATATCTGGTCCGCGTTAATCAGAGAATGCTATGGAAGTCTTGCTATTATAGAAGCTCAAACATTTGATGGTACACCACCAGTACCTCCAACACGAGTCAATCTTCCAGATCATCTAGAAACACTCGACGATCTTGATGAAGCACTACAAAAAGCAGATGATGAAGAATATTCTCGCGTTAAAGATGTTGTAAATTCTATCTGCGAAAATCGCCTACCATTAGAAATAGAAAAAACAAGCGGCAATAAACGTGTCGAAACCCTTGGTGATGAAAAAGATACAACATGCCGATTTCTAGGTCAAATTATTCGCGAGGATGAAAGTGTTGTATATGGGTCATTAATCGCAACAGAAGTGTGGCGAAAAAATGATGACTGGTTCTCAGCAAAACCATTTGCAATGTGATGTATTCCTATGTTTAAAATAAGGGGGTTTCTTCACCCAACCACACAGACTTGCTTTTAACTCCAGGAATATGCGAAAAATTGCATAATGATCAAATAGAAATATTCGCTAATAATATAGATGTTGGCGTTGATACGCCTGTTATACGCTTACGGGATCATTTATTCAATTTGTCTGGAAAACTTGTTCTTGAGGAACAATCGGAAATAATGAAGAACCAACTTAGGATAGAGTCTATTAAACAGGCTCTGCCAAGTTTTACAGGAGACTGGGATCCTAGACAAGTTGATGGGGGTAGAACTATACTAGGAGAACCAAAAAGCTATGAATCTCCATTGCGTCAGCTGCGCCCTCTAATTAGCCAAATTGCCAGCGATCTTGAAAATAACTCCCCGATTATCGAACGACTGGCAAACCTTCTTAATCGCAACGGATCAGCAGAAGCCATATACGCACTGTCGGTTAGGCCAGCAGCAAGACAAAACCCAATTGAGACTGTATTTGGGGAACTACTAACAGTTAACGATCTCGGACTCTATGTTATAAAACAAGAAAAACGTTCTGCTGTACAACAATTTCTTCAAATTGTAAAAACTAAACTTACAGCACTAGAGGATGCGGCAAACAAAACAGCATCTTTATCTGAAGAATTGTCTGAAGACACTCGTTTACTAAGGCGATTTAAATTAGCACTGCTAGAACCAACATTAACAGTAATTTTAGCCGAAAAACTTCTTGCAACTCAATCATTGCCACTCGAACAGATTGGCGACCTAATTGTCCAGACAATTAGACAAAGTCTGACTATAAGCAAAACTGGCTTAATATTCTGCCAAGAAGCTGACTTGACACAACTTAGAAACACGCTAGCTCGCCATGATCGCATTATGTCGGCAGTTTATAGCATACAAATTATTGCAAATTCCTTATCATCTGTAATCGATAATACTGATCCTATAAATGTAGAATTCCAGCAATATCTTGTGTCAGCATCTACATTGGTTGCATTATCAGGCCAAGCACTGAAAGTTGAATCGGACCCAATCAAAACATTCTTTGAAAAGACAATATTAGGAAAAGCATTAATAAAATCACCTAATAATGGCAAATGGCAAGTTAATCGATACTCAATGGCAGATACAGAACGTGCAATAAATAACTTAGAAAAATTCTTTGATGATCATGCATTAATTGTTGATGATCTTAACGAACTAGCAGAGCGAACATCTGATTCAGAATTGCGTTTAATATACCAGTCGCCTGCTGAACGATTTTTAATTACTGGCGCGATTATACGATCTGTTAATGATAAAAAGCTTGATGGATTTAAAGCATGGATAAACAAATATTTCGAACCAAAAGATAATATGTATCAATTAAAACGTAATGCAAAATTCGAAATTCGGTTAATGCTAGAACTGATGGTACACCGCATGCAGCAGGTAAGCGAACAATTAACTAACTCCGACCCGCCCTTAACAGTAAATGTTGATCAACTACAATTTAACAATAAATATCTTCACCTTTTTAGGTCATCGACATTCTTTAATCCAAGATCATTAATAGCATCTAATCTTTACCATACAGATTTTAATTCTCATGATACTGTTAGAATATTCGGTCTCTTCGAATGGGATGGCTACTTGTCAACCGATACACTGTCCTTCAAAAAGCATTTATGGTCACGACAAGCATTGATTAATCAATTGAGCAAAACCCACAATAACTTCATTGTAATGATCAACAAAATGCCTGCATGGCTGAGTCAATCAAGCGATCAAACAGCATTCGAGGATACGTGGAAAAATTTACACACCTATAGGCCTAAAGATTATCGTATATGGAATAATTTAGTAAAAGAAACCGTTAAGTTCATGAGTCAGTTTGATTCTGTAAACACATACTATGAAGTATGGAACGAACCTGACGTCGGCTATTGGCAGGATGATATAAATGCCTATCTTGAAATGTATGAACAAATTGTCAAAACCATCAAATCTGTTGATCATCATGCGAAGGTTGGAGGATCTTCCGTAAACCAGTGGAATGGCAAATTGGGTGATCATGATACTGCTATCCCTTTAAATCTAGAATTAATCCGTTTTGCAAAAAAAAGGAATCTGCCATTAGACTTTATTTCATGGCACAACTTTGGACATCCATCATCTGTTCTAAAACAGGCTAAACGAACCTATGAGAATGAGCTTAAGTCTGCTGGTTATCAAGAGATGCCTGAATTTGTGGTTTCTGAATGGAATATCCCATCACCGTTAAAAGAAACGCGATATGCGGCGGCAGCGTTCGCAGACCAAATGTTGGGGCTGTACGAAGCGAAGGTTGATTTGCAGACGGTCGCGGTGTGGGAGGACTTTCACCCCAAACCAGACCCGAAGGGATGGGGATCGTATGGTCTGGTTACACAGCAAGGCGTGAAAAAACCAGTTTATCACGTTCACAAGTTTTTCGACCAACTGAGTCGCGATTCATATGGCGTTGCTGTACTACAAAATAAAAATAAGACACTTAGTGTCATAATATCGAAAAAGCATGACAAAAACTATGAATTATTACTATGGGAATCAGGATATGAGCCACCATTTAAAGCGGCCATATCTAACCTTATTGCTAATGATGTTAATCCCGAGTCTCTACTATCATACGGAAACAGAGATAAACTCGAACAAGCGATACGTGATTGTAGTCCAACAGATAGTTCTCACTTTTTAGCTTTCCAAGAAGCCAGCCAGATATATAAAAATTATCCTCAACGTCTCAATAGGATACATCTTGTTTTCCCAAATGTAAGTGATATTAATGTACTTGAGGCCAAATCTTCCAAACTAGAACTTATAGATAAACAGATACAAACTTCTGGTAATGCTTTAGCCTGTAATCTATCAACTTATGAAGTTTTGTGGTTACATGTGAATGTCTCTAATCACAATACTAACTAAATATAAAATCAGAGGAATTTCTTCTATGTACTTATAATAATAAGATTACAAAACCCAACAAAAGGATTATGCAACAGTGTTTACCGGAACCTCAATTACAAAATATTTTGGTACTATTGATATTAGTGTATCTGAATTAACACAATATCCAAATATATTTGTTTATAATGTGATACTTGATAATTCAGGTAACTTTACTCAATCAAATGAAAAATTAGTGATGCATGGTATACCTCTTTCATTAGCTATAAATGGTTCAAATAGAGCACTAATGGTAATAAGAGAAACTGATGCCGAATCATCTGGTAGAAGTGCAGTAATAAGAGGTACTCAAATTGGTCTTGCATCTAATGCTGATAGAAATTATATGATTGTGAACTCGTTAGAACAAGAAGCTACTATAGTTTCTTCAACTATGTGGCATGGGATACCGTTGTCAGTTGATTCAGAAGATAGGCTGGTTTTTGTTGAAATGGCAGCATCCAGTTATGACGAAATTGCAAGAATAAATATTGCGAATTATCCAATTGAAGTTAGAAGGATCGGAAGCGATTGGTATCTAGTTGTCTATGATAGAAATTAACTTACACATTTTTAATAAAAAATATTTAAAAATTTTTCAAAATAACTTGAAATGTGTGAAGGAATGCATATAATAATAATGAAAATGAATATTAAGAGGAACTAACCAGTTAGTTCAGCATATTGACAATGTTTCATACTGACTTGTAACTTTCCTTTTATTATCTCTTCTTAAGTGAAGAGTAGATTGCAATGAGTTGAGGAACTACGACGTCATTACAGAGAATAGCTCAATTGGTAGAGCTTTGCTTACTTAAAGCAAATGTTGCAAGTTCAATTCTTGCTTCTTAACAAACATGACGACGACCCATCCTGAACTCTAATTTAACGACTAAATGATAGAATTTGATGAGCCCGACAGAAAACCTCTCAATTAATCTTGAGAGGTTTTCTTTTAACATGATAAATGTGTTTCATTTTATTTGTATAATCAAAATCTAATAACTATTTGGAATAATTAATATGAAAATACGAGATGGTCTAAAGTTAGATTTCGATGATGTCCTCATAGTCCCTAAACGATCAACTCTCGATACAAGACAATCTGTCTCACTACAACGAGAATTTACAACACTCAATAGTCAACAAAAATTTCAATGTATTCCTATATGTGCTGCTAATATGGACGGCGTAGGGTCTTTCTCTATGGCTAAATCATTAGCCAAACTAGGATGCCTGACTGCACTTAAAAAACATTATATTATTGAAGAACTTATTAATTTCTTTAAAAATAATGCTATGCGATTTAAAGTGCTTTATACAATAGGCCAAAATGATAACGATTTTAACAAATTAAAACAAGTTCAAGAAGGACTGGAAGATTATCTATTCCCACAATTTCTTTGTATAGATGTGGCCAATGGATATACAAAAAGATTTCATGATTTTGTTAAATTGTGTAGGAAAAAAATGCCTAGTTCTATTATTATGGCAGGCAATGTCGCAACACCAGAAATGGTCCAACAATTACTCGAAAGCGGAGCAGATATTGTAAAAATAGGAATTGGATCAGGACAATGTTGTACCACCAGAATCATGACCGGCATAGGCTTTCCCCAACTCTCAGCCATTTCAGAATGCGCCGACGCTGCACATGGTTATGGAGGACTAGTTTGCTCAGATGGCGGCTGTCAAACCCCAGGTGACGTCTGCAAAGCGTTTGCCTGCGGAGCAGATATAGTGATGCTTGGAAGTATGCTCGCCGGTGCAGATGAATGCGAAGGACAAAGATTTAGAAAACGAAAACCATCCAATCACGTCGAATCAGATATCTCAACAAAATGGTTTGACAAAGAAGATGATTTTAAAAACCTTGATACAAATTATATCGAATTCTATGGAATGTCATCAAAAAACGCTATGGACAAACATAGCGATAGTATCGCACATTATCGGGCTAGCGAAGGAAGACGTATATTTATCGAAGAAAAAGGACCAGTTGCAGGTCTTATGAAATCAATTCTTGGCGGCTTAAGATCATCTTGCACATATGTGGGAGCTTCCAAACTTAAGCATCTACCAAAATGTGCGACCTTTATTCGCGTTCCACACAAATAAAGTGAAAATTATTGGTATGTTTTCGGTAGTGTTATTCGGTAGTATTAAGATCAGACATCCGCATTAGTTACCAAAATGTGCGACTTTTATCCGCATTCCACACAAATAAAAACGTGCCCCGGTCTTACCCGGAGCACGTCGGAGGAGAAAGAGAACTTTGGAGGTTATTGAGTACCCTTTCTCCCCTCCTATATGAAATTATATCAAAAAAATTATGCTGGCTGGAGATGTGTAAACTTTTTTAAATTTTTAAGCAGTGGGCTTGTTAATCACCTACTACAGTTCCTTTACTTGGAGGCGCTAGACTGTGTGTAGTTCGTGCTCAGTCCTGTAACCGTAGCATGAAATCTCACTATCAGCTGTCCGCAATTGGGGTTAGCCTCATCCTTGTAATAAGGATTTTTGACCGTCTGTTCGCGCTGACACCAGACGGCACCGGCACCGCGAAAAACCTGCTTGCAACGAAACAAAAAGATGGCTTGCCGGTCGGCGTGGCCGAACTTCGCTAACATCATGGCCAGATGTGCCGAGAACTGTTGGAAGCTTTTTCTAGCAGCAACAATATCCTGGGCTTCGGTCAGCAGTTTGACATCCTGCTGCAACGCCTTGACCGATTTAGCCCAAGGCGCGCGGGCAGCCTGGGGCAACTCGTCCTCGATCAGCGGCGAGGTCATCCAGGCAGTCTCAATAGTGAGGTCCGGGCCAGCCGCTCGGATCTGGTCGATCTGGTCATTAGCCATCGCCGACTGCATCTGAAAATAGATGTCCATGATACGTGTGATGCTTTGGCGCACGGACTCTGGCACCTCAAACTCGGGCGTCTTCTCCAGAGGGACAAGCGTGCGAACATAGTTGACAATGTGCCAGCGCTGTTCGTCGGTGAACATGTCCCGGAATGCGGGCATGGGCCGCCTACCAACTGTGATCTTGAAGAACACCGACCCGTCGGACTCGTTCCATAGCTTGGGGTCTGTCAGATTGCCAGGATTCTTCTCAAGATCCTTTGCCGCCGGGCCGTCACCGCTGCCGGTATCTCCGTGGCATGTTAGACACTCTTTGACGAACAAAGTCCTGCCAGTCCTGCGAGACTCGGCTGACGTGGTAACTGGGTTCTTCTTCCTAGCCTTGAAGGACGGTACTTTCCATAGATTAGTTGTCGTCTGCGCGACCAGAAGGGTCGCTGAAAGAACGACTGCCAGACCGACGATGACAAGCCTAGCGGCAATGAATCCCGCTGGCGGCACTGACAATGAACGTCTGCTCACAATAATGACTCCCATGTAACTGCGACCTATCGGTTGTTATAATTATTTTTCACGTAGATTAGGATACTTCTGCAAAGCGTAATAATACCATACTGGAAACACTTGTCTTTTTAAATCATATAACTGCTCATCATTTAAACCCATTGACAATAATCTGGGTTTTATACGTTCTAAAAACCAATTTTCTAAAAAAGTGTAAAAAGGAATACGCCTTTTTTTTGGCTTCAAAATAAATTCCTTCAACAAAAGCCTCAATTTCTGCTGGGGTAAGTAAATAATCTTTTATTTTTTTTAGATTCTCAATACCCTTAAAATGTGATTTTTCTAACATACCTGCATCTTGTAAAACATGTGTTAATTCATGTCTAATAAGATTTTTTAAACGAAAAATAAAATTTTCAAATAAAGTTGGATCTTGAGATATAGTGAAATTATCCCTAAAATAAATATAAATATCAATAGTCTTGTGACGTCCTTCACCATAATGAAGTGTATACGCTCTCATATCATAAAGATCTCTAACTTTAGGAACTGGATCACTATGAGTAATTATTACATTAATGCTGTCAACACCATGAATCGGATCATATATAGCAAAAAGTTTATCTTCAGGTAACTTGATTTGTTTAATTCTATCAAATATTTGTCTACTCAGCCTATTGGCTTCAGAATCCAACCAACCCGCTATTTTGGTTAAACCATACCAACTCATTTAGTCACTTTGCCTAGCCCAAAATTTAACTTCTTGAGAATAATTGGGTTCACTGTAAACCGGATATCTCGTACCATAAATGTTGCTTCTCCAATCAGGGGCTATTGGTATATGTCTTGCATAATTTAAGCATGGTATATTTATAGCCGCTTGGTTGTCTTTATCTAACATTTCAACTTTTGATCTCAACATAGTCCAAAAAAGAGGTGTTGGTATTTCTTCTTCAACAAATGTCTCAATTAATTCTTTAATTACCTTATTTATAGTGTTATATAGTTTTTTAGCCTTCTTCCCATCTTTAAGATCATAGCTCCAATAAGCATCCCAAGCAACAGTACCAAGAAAAGCATGATTACATAGAAGTGTAACACCTATCTTATATGACGTAGTAGATATAGCTGTTTTTACTAAATAACTATCCATCACATATCTTTGAACATCAAATAGTACATCATAATTTCCCTCTTGGTTATTAGCTATAGCATCATCTGAATTACCAGATGCAGTCTTTATCATCTCCTTTTGAGGCAAAATTTTATTGTACCAACTCATGTCTATATATTCTAAAATAATTATGAATTTCTTGCAATAATGTTTTTAAGAAACTCCATTTTTTCTTGATGTTTTCGCCAGGGTTGTGGCAAAGACCTCCTACTGCCTATATCAAAAAAATTAGTTTTTAAACTACTCATACCAATTCATTTTTTTATTAGATGCAACCAATTGTTTTTTATGCAAGTCATCATATGATGGAATCTTACCATCCTCTCTTAACTCAGCAACATATTTATACATATCATGAATAAAACCATGTGGCAGCCATTTATCGACGTCTTCTCTCCAATAGTCATAGCCTATTTGATAATTCTTTTCATATTCTTTATATGCTTCATCATATTCTTCACTTGTCTCGAAATCTGCTTCATCTGGCATTGACTCATCATGTTCATAATAATATCCACTATCCTCCAATTCTTCTTCTGCTTCTTGAGAAACATCACTTAAAGAATCTTCTAATTGTCTTAATGACATTGGTCCTAATCTAATTGCAGCATCAACAACCTTTTCTGGGTAATATGTAATATCACCCCAATAGTCACCACCCTGGCTACTCCTGCCCCACCTGTTCTGAAGCTCTTTTGCTTCTTTAAGTGTTTCTCTTAATAGATAATCCATATCTTCTAGATTAGGATCCTCGTTCATAAGGACTAAACCATATTCGTTTGTTTCTTCTTTACTTCCTATTGTATCAATGGATTCTAATACATCCTTTTCATCTGTATCAGAATTTTGGTATTCAGGGCCTGTCTCACCGCTCATTATCCATTCTCTTATCATTCTTTTATATAAATCTTTTGGTTCACTATTGCTGTGACCGAATATCTGCTCTACTTCATTGCCCGCCGAATCTGAAGTATTTATACTTGCATGTGGTTCATTCTGCGGGTCTCTTAAAGAATATACAATTGTTGATTCTCGTTCTACTTCTTTACAGTAGGATCCAATACAATGATTAAGTTTATTACCTTCAGTCTTAAGGTCATTTTCGCTCATAATTCTTTGTATCGTCCAACCATTAAAGTCTTCATTTTCCCATTTTGGACCATATACAATTAAACCAGGATTTGTTGGTTCATACTCTAATCCCTCTCCACCAGCCGCCATAGCTCGATGCCATGTATCTGATGCATCTATAGCTTGATCGAACGTTATACTAGAGATATCTGGATTAACAGCATTATACCAATCTCCTATCGAACGAGGTAAAACATCATTATTCATTTTACCGAATGCAAATGAATAAAAATATGATAAATCATGAAGTTCAGGTGAGATACCAGGGGCTTTACTAAGACCCGGCACATTACGACCTTTTCTCACTTTTCTAAGATTTACTAATATCCATTTTTTTACTATTTCTTTATCATGATCAATAAAAGAAGCATACGTATTTGCTAATGCATACTCTTGATTAGTATATGGATCAACTTGTTGCTCAGGAACCTGAATCGATGACTGCAATTGTTCTAATGTTATTGTAGGATTCTGGCGAAACATATTCACATATTGTTGAGCTAATGTTTGATCAGGTACAGAGTTTATAAATGCAATAATATTCTCATCAGCATCTATAGAACGAAGATAATCATCTCTACTCCCAGCTAGAACATTAAAACCAGCAAATAGTTTCTTTAAATACCAATTCATATTTGCACACCTATCTCACGAAGCTCTTCATTCCACTCTTCAATCATGTCGCCTTGAGTTAATGTATTCAAATGCGAGACGATATCTCCAGAAATATACATATTGCCATATTGCTCAATATAATCTGACATTCCACCTGTTTGATGACTTGTATTAATCGCTAAATTAATGATTGATATAGTATTACCCAAACCTTCTACAGATTCTAATTTTTCATAAATATTTTGAACTGTTTCTCGCGTTTCATCTATACCTTGTTCTCTCCAATGCTCATACCACATAGGGAAAACTAAATTCTTGTATACTTCATGTGTGAACTGTTCTAATAAACCGGTTTTATATAATATTCCCGAAAAATTATCCAAATCATCATTAACCATTTCATATAGAAAGTCATCAATGTTCCCAATATTTTGGTAAATGAATTTTTCTGCTTCTTCTTCTGTTTGGAAATCTTGACCATGATATGAACCAAATTCTTCGAATCCAGATGATGCCAATTCCTCTAACATCATTTGTTTTCTATCTTCAGCAAGAAGAACAGCCACTTGTTGTACTGTTGGATATGCTTCTATGTTATCAGTTATCTCTAGCATCATAATATAAAAGGCACTACCCATATGACCACCAGGTCGATATCTTATAAATTCATCAATAAGATTCGTTAAATGAGTTCCACTATCACGTTCGTCATAATACTCTTCAAGTAAGGTCATCCTGCTTGTAGCCCATTGCTCAGGATCTGTTAATGCATGTTCTGATAACCACATTCTGAACACTTCAATTAAAATTTGTTTTATTGCATCTAATACATCCCATAATCTTTCGTCTATTGCTTTTGATATATTTTCTTTTCGTTTTGGAGATCCGGCAAATGGGTTATTCGTAAGCACAGAATGCTTATATTCAAGTTCATAAACAGCAGTAAGTAAATTTAGAAAATCTTCATCACCGCTATCCCAGTCTGTGTCCCAAATAGCCCCGAGTTTTGTAATCTTATACCAATTCATTTTCTTTATGCCAATTCATATCATATACAAACCAAGCAATAGCTCCGCTATCATCAAAATTTTCTGGAACCTCTGATGTAATTAAGAAGTCATTCAATTCTTGATTAGAATGAATAGTCTTGATCGTACTAAATGAATAACCATCAGAATTACGTTTTACTATATTTATAACTTTGCTATTAGAATCAAAATTAAAGTAGACTTTTTCTCCATTATATACTACGCTCTCTCCTTTTGAATAATCTTGCAATATTTCTGCAGTCTCAGTTATTAAGTTAGGGAGTGCATCACTATTAAGAAATTCATCAAAAATAAGTTGAGGCTCAGATATTTTTTTAACAAGAATTTTTTCACCAGCATCTATCTCATAAAGTGGCCACTTACCCTCATTAGGAGAATCTTCCATAATAGCATCATCAAGTTGCCAAACTTTTACTTTCATTTCGTCTGCTTTTATTGTTTTACGAAACTGTACATAATGAAAAAAAACCTGGCGCAACATTAATATAATTGCATCCCAACGTGGTGTCCAATATGTCCCAGGATCTAATCTTTTGTCAGAAGTCAATTGACTTCCAAAATGAACGTCAGTAGTTATCCTATAATAAGGTACAGATATATGTTCTTGTTTTGCTGTTTTATACCAGTGCATTTTCTTTTTTCGCGGATAAAATACTGTCTACTGTCATATCTTTATCCCACTTTTCTATCATACCCTCGATAACGTCCTTGGGTACACCATGAGAATTCCTTTTCGCTAATTCTTCAGCATTAAAAGCCCAAGGAGTATCAGGTTCAATAATCCGAATATTGTAACCAGCCTTTAGTGCTGGCCTCACATATGGTTGCGCCTCCCATGCCTCAACATTCGTATTGTCAACAACAATTGGAGATATACCTTTTCCAATAGCTTCTTCTACTCTCCACTTGTTCCATGAATGAGCATCACTAACCATATCAGGATCATATTGATATTCTCCCTTGACCATGAAAAAATCATCTGTTGAGAAGGTCTGACCGTTGCCAACTAACTGCTTAGCCTTTGTGCTTTTACCGCTACCACTAATACCACGCATTATATACATAATTTTTTGTTGAGAAGCAATTTTTCTTACACGATTTGTTATATAGTCATATATGTAAATTAATGCTGTTTGGCTAAATTCTTTTTTTAATTTTCTAATAAGATCAAGGGGTACTCTATCATTATAATTTATAGATGATGGTACAACAGTAATTTTATCACTCATGCTGTCGTATCGTCCGTTATATGCGTTATTACTAGCAAACTCCAATTCTTCAAATCCGTGGCCATCATAATGTCCACTTACCCTCTGTGTAATAAGATTGTTTGATCGTATGTTATATGACCACGCAACAATCTCATTGGATTCATAAACTTCTTCTCTATTTGGATGACCGATACCTAGATATCTTGTTTGTGATCTTGGATCATTTGGATCTATGTCCTGCATTTGACCAGGATATTCTATATTTTGCGAAATTTTTTGAAACCAATTATTATTTTTCGCTACATAAGATAAACTACCACTGTTTTGATCAAAAACATAAACCGACGCATCTTTATTTAATTTTGATAAAAGCAAATTAATAAGAGAAGACGGAACTTTACTTACTTTACCCAAAGGTGGAGTAATGCTTATCTGATTTTTTAAAGAATCATATCTTCCAGAATAACAACCACCAAGATTTTTATACTTATCCTTAAAAATAGCAGAATGTGTTTCTTCATAACCACTAGATTCTTCAATACTTAGCTCATTTTTCTCAGGACAATATACCCATAACAATACCTTTTCTTCTGGACTAGTTCTATAATTGTGACCAACATCTAAATATTCAGTTGGAGGTTTAAAAGCATCTATCTCAGGATCTGGCCTCGATGCACCAAAATCATTGACCCAGTACCCTTTATCTGTTTGTGCTTTTTTAAACCAATTATTATTTTTCGCAACAAGATGAGAATCGTATTCTCTAAACAAAACTGGATCTTCACTATCAAATACACTCCAAGGAACATTCTTATACCATTTCTGTGTTGACATTACATAAACATCAAATGTTTCATCTTCAACCCTCTCGTCATAAGCATCCCATAACCCACTTGATATATTCTTTACATCCTCAGCAGTTAATGTCCATGTCTCTACATCACTACCCATCAAACGTTTCCAACCCCAGTTTTGCATGGAAAATAACCTTATATCTGGATGCCTCATTTCTGCAACTTGATATTCTTCATCTGACATACCTAATTCTCTTAACATCTCTAACATAAAACTTTCACCATTATCTTCGTTCCATTTAACCTGCAATTTTATCTTCTCTTCCTCTGTATCTGCTGCATCTATATATTCTTGGAATTTCTCTTGTGCTTGTTCTTGTTTCCATTCATCCCAATCCTGCATATCATTATCCATATAACTCCCGCGAACCATATCTATTACATAAGCTTCGTGATTCATATCTCCTATATCCGCATCTGCAAACATAGCATTACCAGAACTGTCAATCCAGTATTCGCCACCTATTTGTGCTAATTTATACCAATTCATTTAGGATAGCGCCTTTATTGCCTGATTTAATATTTTTAAAATATCTCCCCTTCTTGGGAAATCTTTTGTGAAATGAAAGAATTTTTTACCAGATCCATTAACAACATCTATTCCAAAATATTGTAAATCTTTAGCATGATTCATTATCTCTCTTATTTGCTGATCAGTTGGGGCACTAGCCATCTCAATGTCTAAAACATCGTTATATGTATAATGCCAACGAATAGAACCACTCATCTCTTCAAATTCTCTCATACCCTTAGTACCAGATGACATGCCATCTAAATGTCCAGTTACTTCCCTATGATCAAAAGCCCTAATCCCAGCCGAACCACCTTGGTTTTTGCCAGAAAGATCAAGAAAAGAACCATCTGTTAGTAAATAACCGGCTTCAGATGGATCGTCAGTTAAACCGTATTCTTGCTTTAAGATACCATACCAGTTACCTGTTGGTGAATTTATTGTTTGTCTTAATTGTTCTAATTTTTTGTTAATTTTCAGAGAAGAAATTTCGAAACCTAGCATAGAAAGCATTTCATCATGTGTCAAATCCCTATCTTGAGATAATGCTTCATCTTGGATTCTTTTTGCTTCTAAGGCATATAGTTTATTAGAATCTTGAAGCCAAGATAATGACTGCATATCTTCTATATCTAGATTTACAATGGTATCAATATCACCAGTCGATAATACCTGCTCATACCAGTTCATTTTTTACTACTACTCCTACTTCTTTGTTCCTGCTGGTACATATAATCTTGCTTAAAATCTTCAGGTTCTCGCCTAATAGATGGCTCCCTGCGATCCAAGTGTTCTAAAATATCATTTATTTCAGAATTAATTGGCGTTTTATGATTTGTTGGCATTCCCTCTTCTTTATTTGTTGCCATGTTGATTATAATTGGAATAATTATTTCCCGTTGAATTCTTCTTGTAATCTCTGCTTCTAAATTCTCTTTATCTCTATTAGAATCTAATTTTTCTAAGATACCCCATTGAGCCTGATTCTCTTTTTGAGTTTGATCAAATTGAGATGACATCTTTGTTAAAGTGTTATTCATACTCCATATCAACCTACCCATAAAACCGCCAATCATTAGGATGATTGTACAAAAAACACTGATTAATGCAGATCTATTCAAATTGCACCACAGGCATAGCTATAACCTATGATGTATATTTATATTTTTTTAGCTTTTACCTTTGTGAAATGACAAAAGATTAATCATCAAATCTTAACAAAGTCTTGATTTAAAATCTTCTATATGAAATCCATTCCTAACTATAATATATTTTTTTACTTTTAATGGTCTGCTTATTTTCTTTTTCTCAACCATTAACCATGCTGTTGCATCGTATTCTGTTTGTTCGCCACTAAGAGTGTCTTCTGTTGTAATAAATCCGATTTCTCTTGCCCATTGGATATCATCATCAGTAACAATAAATCTTTTTTTTGCTATTAGTTTTATACCAGATTTATCACAAAATCTTACTTCATATGATTTTCTTATAACAGTATCTAAAAACATTATTTGTTTCATTTGTTATCCTTTCATCTTTTTTCCAGAACAATCTCTTAATGAAATCTTTTTTTACCAGTACTCTCTTCCCAACACTTCCAAAAATACTTTTCTTTATTCATATTGGCACACTCAGAAAGTCTAACTTGTCCCCTTAAATTGATTACAGATGTGAATTGCCATATTCTTCCTAAATGATATAAAATTTTAACCCATTCACATATTATGTTTGATTCTTTAAAACTATTATTTAAATTATCTTCTGTTATTTCTGCAAGATAAAAAATTGCAGATTTTAAATGATTATAAAGGTATTGTCTAGCACATTCGGTATTTTTTGTTGGCATATTGGGCAACAACCGCTTTGTATCATCACACGCATTAATAGAAAAGAATGATTCATACAAGTCAGATGATAAAATATCATTCGATGCATTTGGTGTACACATCTTTTATTTACACTCCACCCGACGAATTATTTAATTATATCAAAAAAAACTGATCCACTGGAGATAAAAATATATATTTCCCCTTATTCGCAACATTGACGGTATATTTTATTAGTTAACAAAAGAATTATGCCTCTGATCCTGGAACACACGTCTGAAAAGGTGTGTGCTCTTTTTATTTCTTTTCTAAAATAGTTAACCCATTGTTATTGCTCAGTTTTTGCAATATAGACCAATCTTGGTTTGTATCTAAAAACTCTTCTACAGCTGGACATAAACCTTTGTCATCAAGTTCCCCTTCACCTATATGACCAAATGCTGTTGTATCATGCAAAATAATATGACTTTTCACCTTTTTGGCATGAAGTTTTAATTCTTGTGACAACTGAGCGTACCTGTGTAACGTATCAATAAACAACAGATCTGTTGATTCGATTTCAATTTTTAAAACATTCGCTTGTATAAATCGAAATTGAATACTATTCTCATTACAGATTTGTTCTAAAAATGATAGTTTTTTAGGAACATGTCTATCATAACAAATAAGTGTTTTTGGTTTTGAGGCGACCCAAGCAGATGTGGAATTCATATCACGAACACCCATCTCTGTTATATGATTATGTCTTGATCCATATGAACGCAAGATAGGTAAGTGCTCATTAATATCAGTTCTTATATTACATCGAGAACTGAACCATTCTTCAATATTATGAAACATATCTAAATTACTCACAATATTCCTGTGCCTTTCATAAAATCTATTTTTATTCTGTCTTATCCTTATTTTCCTTTTTAATAGTCCCATCAACAACAGAAAGACCAAAAAATCCCAAGAGAACATTTTTAAGATATGGCCATACACGACGACCAAAGGCACCAATTAAAAGTATACCAAATACAGTACCTGCTATAAAGTCAATAGAATAAATATTAATAACCATTTCTTTCTCCCAAAATAATTATTCTTGTGGTTTAATTTTTATTTCACAACGTATCTTTAATGCATGAAAAATGTGCCCAATCTCCTTAATTGATAATCGCTTGCTTGCACACATAATATGTTCAACATAAACCTCAGAACGTCCTAGCCTCTTGGCTAATGTTGAAGGACGCATCTTGGTTCTATATAGCTCATTCATTACAATATCTCCAACATCAAGCTGTAAATCAATTACATGACTTTCTGGCTCTTTGTTGAATTTATTAAGCATCTTAGATAATGTGTCTGGTGTAATTTTAGTCTTCTTTGTCATTGATAATACTTTTTAGATAATTGTCACTGTTAATCTAGAAATTCCTTGTCTTTGATTATACTAAGACCAAGCCTAGCAAGATATAACTCTATTTCATTAATCTGATTATCAACAGCAGTAATACGCTTTTCTAACTTTTCTTTGTCCTCAACAATATGGTTTTTTCGTTTCCTCATATCTTTCACGAATGCCCTTACCCCATGTATCTTTGCATCTAATTCTGTATCATAAGTACCTATATGTCTTAGATAAACATATGCATCATATTTATCTGAATCTGGATCCTTAGATACTTTAATACTTGCTACAACACCACGACCAGTTCTTATCTCACTTTCTGATACCCGCTGCCAATTAAGATACCACATATTATCTATAACAAGACGAATAGCTTGAGGATACGCTATGCACTCCTGCTCAAATACCCTAGTAGCTAAGGTACCTGGCGTATCATCAAGTTCTACCTCTACTTCCCTCTGTAATATAATCGAACCCTTATCATATTCCTGGTTAACAAAATGGACTGTACAACCACTTATATCATAACCAGATTTTAAAACTGCTTCATGTACATGGTGCCCATACATCCCCTTACCACCAAAGTCTGGCAATAGTGCAGAATGAATATTTAATACACGATCAACATAATATTTAGGAATCTTTAATAAACTCATAAAACCTGCCAAACACACCAGTTCAATTTGCCAATAGTTATCTAATATTCTGAAAATTTCATCCGAAAATGACTCTGTATTATAATATGCTTTGCGACTAACTACACGAATGTTTAATCCTAATTCAATCGCACGTTCAATTCCTGCAGCAGTTGGATTTGAACAAATAACTATCTCTATCTCGGCATTTAACTCACCTGCGGCAATTACATTTGACAGATTTTCTAGCGTTCTGCCACTACCACTAATTAAAATCCCTAACCCGATTGTGTTTGAATTAGTCATGTGAATTATATCATCCATTTAATGATTTACTGGAGATAGAATAACAGACATATTTACACTTTTGCGGAAATAAAATTTGTGTTCTCGCTTTGTGGTAATATACAAATATGTTAATTATTAATCAAGACAATAACGGCTATGTTCTGGAAAACGATTTCCTTCGCATACATATTAACCCCAATAAGGGTGGTGTTGTTGATAAATACTTAGTTAAGGACACTGACCGACAATTACTTGGAGATGGCTTGTTTATGCTGGGCGATCATTTCTGGCAAGAAAGCTGGCCAGGGCAACTTCTTAATGTATCATATGAAACAAAAATTGTTGAACAAACACCAGAATTTAGCACAATCGAGGTTTCCCGTATTGCAGGCGAGTATTTTGGAAGTACATTACAAAAAGATATCAAGGTAACCCGACGAATGACCTTGCGAGCCGATTCATCTCAATTATTTGTCGAGGTCTCTCTTGAAAATGTTGGCAATATCGGTCGGATAGCTGGTTATTGGAATCAAAGTATTCTATATGCAAGCGGCAATAAAGAAAAAGTACAATTGTATTACCGACCAACTACCCGAGGTGTAAGTGTTGCAACATATGATAAAATAATAAATAAGTGTACCTATACCGCCAAGAGTGATAACTTTGTAAAGAACCCCCAGCAAGGTTGGACAGCATTATTGGGCGACAATGGCACTACCAGCGGTATAGCATTTGTTATGAAATATGACGAATTGATGTACTTCTTAAATCTGTTGGAAGACTTTACATGCGAATGGCAATATAATGCTGTCAATATACCACCTGGAAAAACCTGGAAAACAGATTTTGTTGTATATCCGATTGCCGATTTGCCGACCGTAGATTATGCCTCTCGAACCATGGTAGCTTCAGTTGAGCCTTTCTATGACGATGGTGTCACTACTATTAGATTATTCTTAGCCTCAGCGGCAACTAAGCTCGAAGATGTTATTATCAGTGGATATGCAATGTTAGCAAAAACACCAGATGTCCCAGGTATATTATTTGAAATACAGCAGGTTAATAGTATTGATATTAAACCTGTCTTCTTAACTTTTAAGATTCCTCATGATTATAATGATCCACTAATTCTTAGATTTACTGTAAAGGCAAAAAGCTGCACTGGGAAAATCGAAGAACAATTCGAGACTTGGTATGACGCAAAGTTGGGCGAGAACTGGAAATTAGACGGATCAGCTATATATACTTTTCCAACACCAGAACGTAAAGTTACATTCATTAAACCAGATGTTATCAAAAAAATACATAACGATATCCCACAGGTTTTGTTCTGCAAAGGAGTTTTTGCTTCTGAGTACCTCCCACAGACCATATTTGAAAAAATAAAGGCGGAGATAACATCTTCATATTTTAGCGTTACAAAGGATAACCAGTGGCCTCCATCGTTGTCTGTATTCCCAGCTTCCTATAAAGAACTGATGATGTTCGATATTATTTCACTTATCAATATTGATGCAGTAGCACTTGGAAACCATGGCCAAGAAATGCTCAAAGACTTTGTACACCACGGAGGTACTTTAGTTTATGGCGGTGATTTCTGGGCTTACTCAAATGCAAATCTTGGAAATGACCAATTGTCTGATTTATTACCAGTAACATTCCCAACAAAAGGTTCTTTCCAAGATCGTTTGCAGTTTCTTGAAGGTTGTTGGCCGGTTAATATTAGCTCCAACAATTCCCTGCTTTCAAAAGATGCCGTAATGGTCTATGCAAGTGATAATTTTACCGTGAAAGATAACGCAGAAGTATTGCTTAGTAGCGGCGATAAACCTGTATTAGTCAAATGGAATGTGGGTAAAGGACAAGTTATCGCCATTACCGGCACCGCACTTGGCGATGCCCCACCTGGTAAAATACTTTTTACTCGTACACCAGAATGGGCGACCTTTCTATATTATCTAATTTTCTTTTATGACAAAAATACTCTTATTAAATAAAAACCAAGAATAATGATTTTTTCGCATAAAAAGAAAATTGTCTTTGTCCTCAATTTGAACTATCTTGAATTATCGGATAGTTGCTTCTTTGTCCTCAATTTGAATTGTCAAGTATTCCTTGACAGTTACCTCTGATAAAAGGATTTTATGTAATGCAAATTAATACAATAGACCAAAATCTCTTGAATAAATCTAAAAGATTACTTATAAAAATATCAATTTATCATGATGAAAATTTCATTAAAGAACTTGCTTACTTACTCTGTGAAATGTGGGAAACCGCAAAGGATACGACCGAGCGGCATCAAAGTATACTTGCCGTTCTTGAAAGCGCTGTCTTAACTATTATTGGTTATGATGGACATATATTTGATGATCCAACATATCTGGGTGTGTTCTCCAAAGCTTTGGATAAATTGTCTCAAAATGATCTAAAAGACGAAGATGTACAGTATATTAGATCTGCTTTTATTCAAGAAGGCTTTGGTACGATGCCTTGGCTTAGTAATAAATAAATTCCCCGAAAAAATTTCTATCTCCAGAGTTTTATAAAACCATCAAAAAGGTAGGCCGAATCATGTGGGCCGGGTGCAGCTTCGGGGTGATATTGAACAGAAAAGGCAGGAAGTTGTTTGCAGCGAAGGCCTTCAAGGGTATTGTCATTTAAGTTTATATGCGTCAGTTCAACATCCTTGTCCTTCAGCGAATCAATATCGACACAGAAACCGTGATTCTGGTTGGTTATCTCGATCTTACCAGTCTTAAGGTTCTTGACAGGATGATTGGCACCTCTGTGTCCGAATTTCAGTTTGTAGCTCCTGCCGCCCAACGCAAGGGCAAGAATTTGATGACCGAGACATATTCCAAAGACAGGCACCTTGCCGAGAAGCCTTTTAACGGTTTCAATAGCATAGCCTACAGGTGCAGGATCACCCGGTCCATTGCTCAAGACTATGCCATCTGGCTTTTGTGTTAAAACGTCATTGGCAGTTGTTTTTGCAGGCACAACAGTAATATCACAGCCGTGCGAACACAGCAGCCGAAGTATGTTTTGCTTAATGCCAAAATCAAACACTATGACCTTGTGCTTTGGCTGACTCTTTTGCTGTCGACCAGTCAATACGTCAAATACACCCTTGTCCCAGCGATATTGTCTTCTGGCGGTAACGCTTTTGACAATATCTCTGCCAACAAGGCCTGGATACTGCTCCAATGTCCTCATTAAGCCTTTTGGGCCAAGCTCCGTCGACGAAATAATGCCCCTCATAGCCCCCTTGGTTCGGATATGTCTTACGAGCTTTCTGGTATCGATACCTTCGAGGCCGATGACATTGTTCTTCTTTAAATAATCGCTCAGAGACTCCTTGCTGCGCCAATTACTCGGGTAATTACATTGTTCCTTGACGATAAAACCATGTGCAAACAGTTTTCGTGATTCACAATCATCTTTGTTTGTGCCATAGTTGCCGATCAGAGGATATGTCATTGTAATTATCTGCTCATTGTATGAAGGGTCGGTCAGTATCTCCTGGTAACCGGTCATAGATGTGTTGAATACAACTTCCCCGCACTTCTGGCCTTTGGCACCAAAACCTATACCCTCAACAACAGTTCCGTCTTCCAGTAATAAAACCGCTTTCACCAATAAGTCTCCCTTAAATAATTTTCGCATATAAAAGAAATTATTTTTATCTCCGGTGTGTTTAATTTTTGTTATAATATAGTTGTGTTTTATTTTAATCTTGTTAATCCTTCAAATATAGGAGATCAAATGATGAAAACCCCACTTTGTATTGTAGCCACTCTTGTCTTATTAAGTTTTTGTTATGTGCCAGCTTTTGCTGGTTTTGGTGATCAACTGGAAAAATTCACGGCCGACGACCAGACTGCGGACGACCAGTTCGGACAATCCGTGGCAACCCGTGATAACCTTGCCATCGTTGGAGCATTCGCTGACGATCATGCTGGTCCCTACTCCGGTTCGGCATACCTGTTCGATATAATCTATGGTGATCAACTGGAAAAATTCGTCGCCGACGATGCCGCTCCGTACGACTATTTTGGCGAATCCTTGGCTATCGGTAAGATTATTCCAAATGGTGGTAATAACATCGCAATCATCGGAGCATCTGGTGACGATGACGCGGGCGAAAGATCCGGTTCAGTGTACGTGTTCGATATGGCAACTGGTGATCAAGTTTTCAAGCTAACCGCCGATGATGCCGCTGCCTATGATTATTTTGGCGAATTTTCTATTGACATCAGTGGAGATATTGCTATCATCGGGGCGACCGGTAACGATGATACAGTCTATGGATCCGGTTCAGCATACCTGTTCGATGTGATTACTGGTAAACAACTTTTTAAACTCAATGCCAACGATCCAACGTTGACCGCAGGTTTCGGCTGGTCCGTAGCTATCGACGGTAATACCGCTATTATTGGAGCACTCCGTGGACACAATCCAGGCGAAGATATTAATGATCCTAACTCTGGATCTGGATCAGCATACATCTTTGACGTCACTACCGGCCAGCAACTTGCCAAACTAACCGCTAAAGATGGTATGGCGGAAGACCATTTTGGCTGGGACGTGGATATCGATGGAAATATCGCCATCGTCGGAGCAGCCGATGATGATGACGCTGGTACCAGCTCCGGTTCCGCGTACCTTTTCGACGTAACTACCGGCAACCAGATTGCCAAACTCACCGCCGACGAAGCAGCGACGAGAGATTACTTCGGTTTCTCCGTGGCTATTAATAAAGATACGGCAATCGTTGGAGCATATTATGCTGACGCTGTAGATAATGATTCAGGCGCGGCATACGTATTTGATACAAAATCTGGTGATCAAATTATTAAACTTACACCAGATGACGGTGTAGAAAATGATTGGTTCGGCTACTCCGTGGATATTGATACTAAATCTATCGTTGGGGCATCCTTCAATCCATTAAGCGCATCAACATCTACTACCATCACTAGTTCAATCTCTGTTGAAGATATTCCTTATAATCCTGGTGCGGCATACTCATTTAATATGATGTTCGATACAGGAGACTTTGGTATCCCTATTGGTTTGGATGCCGAAGACCTACAAGAACTCTATGACGCGCGCTGTCTAGTTGACATGAGATACGATCTCAATGGAGACCTGACCGTCGATAATCTTGACGTTGACATCTGGGTGCTCAGCCTGTACGGTACACTCTATAGCGACTTTGACCTCGATTACAACACCAATGTGCTGGATTTTAATATCTGGTTCGACAACGCCCTCAATAACCATACCAACACAACGATGCTCACCGGCGATGCCAACGGAGATGGCTTTACCAATGTGTTGGACTTCAATGTCTGGTGGAACAACGCGCTGAACAACCCCGGACCATATGCAGTCGCTCCAAGCTATGTGTCACATTCAATACCTGAACCTGCATCTATTTTATTACTTGGCTTAGGTGGCATAGCAGTTATGCGAAAACGTAATAAGAAGTATAATTTACATAAAATTGCCCAAACTTAATTTTTCGCAAAAATAGAAAAATTTCCCTATCTTCGCTTATTTGAGTACTATAGAAAGGATTGGAGCATCTAAATGGTAATAAAATGTGTTAATATATCTGCTTGGAGATGCCTTGAACCCTATAACAAAAAAAGAATTTATATTAAAAAGTAAAAAAATCTCGTATTGTAAAGGAGGAAGATGGGTATATTCAGAGGTTGCTATCAATCTTGTTATGTCAAAAAATATAAAATCTTGTTTGGAAGTAGGCCCTGGATTCCTGCCACTCTTCAAAGATTCAGACCTATTATCGATGGAAAATTGGCAGCATCGAAAACTCAAGTTTACACACAATTGTGACGAGATACCTTGGCCTATAGAAGATAAGGCATATGATTGTAGTATAGCACTCCAAGTATGGGAACATCTAAAGAAACCTATTGAAGCATTTCAAGAGCTTAAACGTATATCTAAAAATATTATTCTTAGTCTACCATACAAATACCACCCTAAAAGTAAAGATATTCAAAATTCATCACATTGTGATATTGATGAAAAGAAAATAAAAGAATGGACAAATCTAGAACCAACAGATACATATATAATTAAAAATCAAGGAAGTAATATAGTTTGTTTTTATGAAGTATTATAATTGTGTAGTTACTTGTAATACACTAATTTACAGAATGGAATTTGATTTCGTTGCACATTTGAGAAATACAGTTAATAGAAAATACTACTTTTTTCGCGAAAAAATTGAAAAATTTCCCTATCTACACATATTTATGGGTACCCTATTTTTGGGTCCCCTTTTTATTTAACACCCCCCACTATACCCTCTACCCCCCTTTTTTTTATAAGGCTGCGTGCGCCGGTAAAGTGAGGACGCTATTATAGCGTCTAGGGATGTGTATTATAATAATTCATATATATTTTTTTAGGTACACCATATAAACCGGGGTACCCAAAAATTAAGGAATCCCTTATGTCCATCTATGCCCCCTTTTTTTTCTAGGCAACGGCGATAAAAAATGTGATGAGCCTATTTAGGCTCTAGGGATGTGTCCCGCAGCTTAATGATGTATCTTCTCATGGCAATTTACACATAAAACTTCACACTTAGGTAGCTCTTTGTGTATTCTATTCCATGTTCTTATTTTATTAATAGAATATTCTTTGGTTTTAGGATCAATATGATGAAAAACAAGACATCTCGTATCATTCATAGCACATTGTTTACATCTGTTATTTTTTTTATATGTCTCTAAAAAGTCTATAAATCTTCGTCGTTCTTTTCGTTTTCTACTTAATTCGACATACGGTTTGCGTTTTATTTGCATATGATGAATGATCATATGACAATTTCCACATAACACTTGACATTTCTCAATTTCTTTTTGTAGTCGCTGTATCGTTGGACCTTCATTGACTAGGATGGCTATGTTATATTTTTTAGTTGTTTTGTCTTTATGGTGAAATTGTAAACAAGATTGGTCTCTTTCTCCGCATAATTCGCAATGATGATTATCTAGATAAGATGATATCCATTGTTTAGCCAGCGGACGCATTCTTTTCTTATACTCATATTTTCTTGCTTTTATTTTATCTTTCTTGACAAGTATATATGCTTTAACTTTCTCTTTATTACGTTCATAATAAGTTAATCTCATACATACTATTCGACTTTATTGCACAGGCACCTCTCTTTTGACAGAATACATTTATGGTGTACCTACGAATATAGGTACCCTTAAAATATAAAAAAGGCGGATATGGGGGCAGGGTGTTCTATATTAAAGCATGCTTTTTATATTTTTATTTTTTCTAAGTGCTTGTCTGTCATATCTATTATATGCTCTCAACTGCTGCATCAGGAGCAAAAGACAAATCAGCGGGTAGGATTCTTCTAGTACTAAAATCACCTACTACCTTAAGTTCGCTTACCATACCTAACGATATGGAGCTAGATACAATTAGTATCCTTGCACGATAACTTGTCATATCATTCTGCCTCAATCAGGGCTTCAAGTTCGTCGATACGTTGTTGGGTATCTTCTATGTACGTAACAGCAGGTCGACACCAAGCGCAAAGGCTATGTCCGCAGGGGCAACTATCCGTAGCTTTTCTCAGGTCATACAGTATACCTCTTAGATCGCTTAGTTCTTTCTGATATGTACTCATTGTCTTGGTCCTTTCAACCATTATATCCTCTTGTCTGCTGTATCAGGAGGACCACTCTATCCCTGATACCCCATACTATTGGCGATCAAGACGCTTGCAACATGGCGACTGATCGGCAGCAATTCGGTTTGTCCATCACTATGCACAACTGCCAAACTTGTGCGGTATTCATCCGGCAAATGAGCAACACTGACATCTCTGGGCTTTTCGATGCGACTAACGTTTCCAAAAACATTGCCTGGTAGAATCTTCATGGTATTGTCCTTTCATCTATTATATGCTCTCGACTGCTGTGTTAGGAGGATCAGGCAAAATCTTTCAGGGAATGCTCAGACTTAGCAGCCATATCAAGCGTGCATGGCTTGAACCAACGATCTCGCTCGACCTTGACGCCCAGTGGTCCCTTGACTGATTCTAACTCATCAAGCGAGAAATAACCCCATTCTCGGACAAGTCCGACAACCAAGCCAAAGAACCGGCGATCGATCGGGTCATATTCTGTGGCGTACCAGGTCCAGGATGACGTTGGCGTAAAAAACTTAACAATCAGCATTTTTTCTGCTACTGGGACTTTCTCAGTCGAATAGATGGCTGGTAGTTGTTTTAGGATTTCTTTAGTCAGTAGTTTCATTGTATTGGTCCTCTCTAACTATTATATCAGTTTTTACGCAAAAACAGGAGAGATTAGGAAAAGCTAGCATCGTCATTGATCAGCTTTTGAGATCATATAGTCTTCGATAGCTTCGTCTGATGCGACTGAAAACATTGACGGGGGGACGTTCCAATGTACGCCGTTGAATCTGATTTTACATTTGACTCGGTTGATTTTGACAATCGTACCAACAACATTGTAAGGCTTTCGACCCCAGAATTTTTCTAGCATTTGGACCATATCTCCAACATTAAGATTTTGGCGCGAGGGGCGATCGCCTTGGCTGCGAGCAAGATCTTGGATTTGTTGCAGTTTGATTGGATCTTTGATTTGGCGCATCAGTCCAAGGACCATATCCAATCGTTTTTCTTCGCAGTCTGCCAGCATTGCGTTGGTTCGGTCTAATATTTCTTGGTCGATATTGGTCATTGTATTGGTTCTCTCCAACTATTATATTTTTATTTTGCGAAAAACGGGAGAATTAACCGCGAGTCTCTCCATTAAACTCGCATTCAGCTACCCATTGCCCGCCGCAATGCTTGCAGATAAGGGCTACATATACTTTACCATTCTTTTTAACTTCAGCGGCAGGGGCTCGGTTATAGTTTTTATCTAGGTAGGCATCTTCATGACCACAATTCGAGCAATACATCATAGTTTCTTGATATTGATCGCCCTTTTCGACTAGGTCTTTATTTTCTTTAACCCAATCACTAAAGATTTTAGCCCAGCGTTCATCTCCAGCAATTTGACAACCTGTAGCTGCGTTTACTAATAGATTAAGGGCAGATTCAAACTTTGTTTTTAATTCTGTAGTAGTTGTCATATCTATTATATCCTCTCGACTGCTGTATCAGGAGAACAACCTAAAACAGGCCATGTTTCTCTACATATTTGTACTCTGTATCCAGGTCTTCATTAAGACTTGATATTTTTTGTCGTAACGCCATAATCCGAGTGAAGACAGCGTGATTTGGACAAATAGGTTTTCCTGACGGCATAGTTATAAACTCATCAAACATTTTACCGCATAGCTGACATATTTTTATTTTTTGAGTTGTCATATCTATTATATCTTTTTTCCGCAAAAACTGGAGAAAATACAAATAGACGCTAGACGCCAGTTAGCGGCGTCCATGAATCAAAACAGTAGGAACGGCCATTTAGCTGGAAAAGTAGTGTTGTGTCGTCACCAGCCGTCTCATCGAGCTCGTGAGGAGACATTGACCGGAACACGTGTTTTTCAACGCCAAACGCTTGTAGCTCATCTCTGAATGAATAGGCGAGCCGGTGGCGCCAGGCTGTTTCATCTAACATATCCTCGATTAGATACATGATAGCAATAATGCGTCGTCGGTGCACTGGTGTAAACGGGCACCCTTTAAGATTTTCGACAATCCGTGTTATTTCGTACTCTAGTTGATCTGTGAATTTGTATGGCATGATATTTCCTCTAGTTATTATATACGAGTTTTTGATTTATCTGGAGGAATTATTTTTGCGCAAAGAAAAAGACTGCCAACGACTTTATTGCCGCTGGCAGCCAGATTTAAGCGATACAAGTAAAAGTGTTTAGAATTACATGATGCACCTCTCAGTTCATTAATATTTTCATCTTAATTGTTTCCGATCTCAATCATTATATCGTCATTTTGACGTTAACCGGAGGACACTATATTTACATCTACCATTGACTTGTTCGTCCGCCAAGGCGATTACAATTCGTTTCTGAATATGCAACGCACCGCCGGTCATTCATTCTTGCTTTAGCTGTTTTGCGCCCAGCAGCAAACCGTTTTGGCTGGATTTGACGAGCTACTCGGATTGCATTGCCTTGTCTTTCTGCCTCTGCGTCGATCGCATCCCATATTCTGGTCATAGTATTGGTCCTCTCTAACTATTATATCAACTTTTTTGCGAAAACGGGAGGACTAATCAGATTCGATTGATTCCATAAAAAACCTGACTACTTTAATAGATTGTCGATCATCATCGGCAACAAGGCTATTATTATCTCCGACTATGGACTGTCCCTCAACTAATTCAAGGACTCGATTAAGAGAAATACGAAGATTTTTAAGATCTTCTGTAACGACTATACCGACTAATTCCATATCATCGCCGCATTCAGGACAAATAGGAGTCCCAGCGTCCATACAATCGTCCATTGTCCAATGACATTTATAAGATTTATAAGACTCGCAGTCGCATTCTGTCCTGAATAGGTATTCTTGTAATTGCATTGTATTGGTCCTTCTACCTATTATATGCGATTTTTTATTTATTCGGGAGAAAAAAGTTGTTGATACAAGAAATCTATGTTCAGCATACAGTATGATATTTGCGGCCAATGGTTGTGTGACTGCTCAATCTTAGCATGTCTACAATTAACGTCAGCATAGTTAATGTGATAACAGTTATAGGAAAGAACATAGCCAGTATCTCTAAAATCTCCATACTCAACATTAAATCTTTTCTTGATAAACCAAGCTAAGGTATGCTGCGCATCGCCATCCCAGACACATCTTTTTGTTTTTGCCCAAAACTGCCTGACATGAACATCTGTATTCCATCGGCTTTGACGAATAATGAAAAGATAGTTGGTGCATTGTGTAGTTGATACAAATACTTTTAGGCTTTCGTCTTTACTTGAATGAGTAGATATAACATAGGTACTATTGTCTAAATCATTCCAATCCATTTCTTTTTCTTTTGATACTATATCACGCTCTACTAATCTATCATAAATCTGTAACAGCCTAGGTATGTAGTCCTCGAAGCGTAGTGTGAGCAAGCGAGTAACTGCCCATTCGATAGTAAGTAGTCCGTCGCCTGGGTCCCAAGACCTATGTACAAGCTGATTCATAATAGCAGCAAGACCATCAGCGGCAAGGATAGAATCAAAGTCGTCTGGTCGGTTTGGTGATGGGCACTTCTTAGCCAAGTTCTTACCGACTCTAGTACCATAAGCCTTGATAGCTTTCTCAGCGGCTCGATGGCGATCGATTCCATCATCTAATTGTTGTCTAGTCTTGTTCGACATATCTATTATATCGCAAAAAAAGATTTAGCTGGAGAAATATCCAGGATCCTCAACAATTGTACCTAGATGATCGTCTAAAAAATCAGCAGCGCTAGAAATTAAGTCGCCAGTTTTTGCGCCACAAGAGAGACAATCGACCGTGCCATCAGTTTGTCCAGCACCGCAGCATGGAGACCATCCAAAAGTCGATGCAAGGCCAGGAAAACCCCAATCAGAATCTACAAGTATTGTTTTACTTGTATCGTCGGAGTACATATCCCAATGTCCGTCATCATCGACTAGACAGACAATATAGCCACACGGGGCGTATTTTGAGTCACGTTCAAGTGCTATTCTTTGAGTGATCATCTTGTATTTCCTTTATCATTCCAGCAACTTCTTTAATAACACTTTTCATTATAAACAAGTGCTGCTCTATTTCACCAACTCTATCATCAGGCATTTCTGACCGCTGCAACTTATCAAGCAGCGATAGTGATTTTAAGCGTACCTGAACGGCATGATGTACTATTCCATCAAACCCACGAGCAAATAGTTCTTTTTCTCTATTATTCATAATTATTATATCGCGGAAAAAGACTAAACAGGAGAAAAAAATACAGGAGGCACGCAGCCTCCTGTTACGGGTTTGGCATGTCCAAGACGCACTCGGACATAACTATTATATCGCGCAAAAAGACTAAACAGGAGAAAAAACGACCGCGCCAGACCCAAGCGCTTCGATATTGGCTTGTTTATACAAGCCTAGCGCGATCGCAACATGACTCAATGTCTTAACAGATACTTGACGCCATCAATTGTCAGCGAGAGCAAAGAATCGAAAGCTACTGTTATAAACTTAACAGGACTATCAAGCCCTTGATTTTTATAGCTTTTCGGCTTTGGCAACCAAGGCGCCAGCTCTTTTTTGTCAACAATAGAGCCGTCAGGAAGCTCGTAGCGGCTATCGCTCTTGTCATAGCGAAGTCTTAGGTATGTTCTTATAAAGGGCTTAAACGAGCCGTCGGCGTTAATGTCAGCCTTATGGACTGACAATGGAGTCAGTGAGCCATCATCGCGGATAACGGCCTGTGACCAAGATTCGCCCTTTTGATGCTCGTCGGCGGCTTTTCCCTCTTTTTCCAATCGCCGCTTGACAGCAGCGCCAAAGTCAAAAGTAACTGCTCCGAAAGTCGTCGCCAACTTGACTAAACCTTGACCGAGCCAAGGATTAGCAGGAGTGTTTCCGCGTCCGCCCTTGAGCATTTTACCCGTTTTGTCCATATCATACTTGGCTTCACAACTGACAAACGAGCTACCAACTCTTGCGAACAGGATATCGCGTAGCTGGTCGGTCGAAACCTCGACAATATGATGCTTCGGTTCGGTTTTCGGAACGATTGTCGGCTGAGTTGTTTGTGTCTGTGTCATGTTTTTGGTCCTTTCTGACTATTATATCATCTTTTTTGCGAAAACAGGAGGATCAATTAAAATCATGAAAATGGAATTGTGTACCTATTCGATGCCGTTCAGCATCGAGTTTTTCCTTTACTTTATCCATCTTATTATATAATTTAGCAAGTTGCAAGGCTAGTCGATTGAGGTTTTTAGATTCTGGGTGGGATGAGCATATCCCATAATTGCCTTTACTATCTCCTAGACTTTCCCAGTCGGACCCGGTAAGCAGTTTATCGCAAATTGCGCAGCGCATGATTTTGTTCCTTATATCTATTATATCCTTATTTTTTATTCAACGGGAGAAATTACAGAATTACAGGTTCATTCTGATCGTCCCACAGGTACGCTGCATCGCCAATTGCCGCTTCAGCTTCGAGCTTAGATACAAAGCTGCCCCAAAACCTAAGAACCTGCCCTGCGACTGTTACGGCTACGACGAACAGGCCCGCATCCAATTCTTCAATAATTCGCTGACTCATCTTTTGGTTCTCCTAAATAAATGTTTGTGTCAACACACATTATATGACGCAAACACGTTTATCAGGAGGATTATTCGTCAGAAATTCGTTTAAGAATATGCAAAGTGTCTACAACTGACTGGTCTGGTCCTAAGTCTTTCTCAGCTTCAAGCATTTCGTCTATCTTATTTCTAATTAACTTGATTTTCCTTTTGTATTTATTTTGCTCATCCTTATACATAATCACAAATGCAAATATAGCAAAGCATAGTAATAGTGAAAAAGTGATAATCCAATTAAGATTTATTTCCATTATTTTATCCTTTCTATTTATTATATGCGAAAAAGTTAATTATCAGGAGAAAATGGGCAGCCGGGCCGGACCAAGAGCCCGGCCGCCCGTGGCGTATGAAAGAAACTGCTATGCTGTTTGTTTTTCCTTGCTCTCAGTTTTTGCCTCATCCCAAGTCCGACCAAGAACAAGATCGGCAGCTTTTTGTGCCTTTGCGGCAGCTAAAACAATAAGCTTTTGATCGTCTTGCAGGCGTTTCAACCACGATTTAACATACGCTGCACTATTCTCAATCGTATCTTCGCCGATTCCTGATTCTGCTCCGAGAAACGCTGCTCCCAATTCTGCAATCAATTCTTCTTTTGAATAACTTGACTGCTCAAAGATACTATTATCTTCGCTTCCAAACCGTTTTAAGCGAGTGCTATGCCCAGTTGAGTGAATCAATTCATGAAAAAGAGTAGCGTAATACGTTTCAACGCTATCAAACCGCTCTTTGTCTGGCATACTAACTTGATCGGAGACAGTGTTATACGATGCCCTATTCCCGCCATGATTTATTTCTGGGCAAGTCTCGTATTTACTGACAATTGCTTCAGCAGCATCAAGCAGATTAAAATCGAGTTCGGTTCCATCAGTCGCAGGAACTTCTATTCCCTCGCATTGCTCAACATTGTAAACTCGAAAGTAGCGAAGCAAAGGGATAGACTTTTGGACTTTTTTCCCAGCATCGTCAGTATCATCAACGACAAGACGCTTCCAAAAAATAATTTGCTGGTAATTTTTCCGCTCGCTCTCTTTAACTTGACCGCCCATTTTTTTGACTTGATCCCATGTGATCCAATAAGGCGAGGAGTATGGAGTACAAGCAAGCAAGAAAACGTTGATTCCGCGATACTTATGTCCGCGAATACTTTTTGGCGTAGTTGTCCACCATGACTGGTGCCAAGGGACAACGCCTTTTTCGAGCAGTTCAACAATTTTGTCAGTTATGATCTGGTAGACATCTGTTTTTTTCTTTAACTTTGCCATTGTTTTGGTCCTTTATATTGATGACTCAACCATTATATGTGGCAAAATGAAAAAACAGGAGAAAAAGTCATCATTTGATTGATTCCATAAAATCTTTAACGACATTAATAGCTTGTCGATCATGCTCGGCGTCATTGCTATTAATATCTCCAACTATGGACTGATACTCAACGAGATTAAGAACCGTATCAATAGAGATACAAAGATTTTTAAGTTCTTGTGTAACTATTTGACCAACCAATTCCATATCTTTACCGCACCCGCGGCAAATTGGTGTGCCCTGATTAACTACGTCATACATATTCCAATCTGTTTCATATACTGCTGCTCTTGGATCATCGCAACCGCAATTACATTGAAATCTATAACTTGGTTCTTGCATGGTTTTATCCTTTCATCTATTACATGCGGCAAAATAAAAAACAGGAGAAAAAGGCAAGAACTGGTTAAGGTATGATACATTGATCTGCATTAAAGGCATACTTGCCGTTACACCGTCAGATCAAAATACCTTAACCAGGCTCCCTCTCGATTGCGAAGGTGGAATACCTTTTAATCGCAAGGATCGGTCGCTATTTATTATATCATCTTTCTTGAGAAAACAGGAGAAAAAGGACGATGCTGCGGACGTTAGGAATCGAACCTAAGTGCACCGTGGACGGGCCGACTTACCATTAGTCTACCACCGCAGCAGCGCCAAGCCAGTCTCTGAGAGCCTGGCAATGCACCAGGTCGGTACTTCCCCGACAAAAGACAAGCTAGCATGTCTTTAATCACTAACGAAACAGAATCGTCCTGTGATTCGTAGGAATCGCCTACGCCGCTGGTGAAAAGTACCAGGTCGGTCCTGCCCCGACTAAAAGGTATCTTACGTGGTATTCACTGCCTTTTTGCTCTATATGCCGCTGATAACCAAAACAGCCGCTGCATTAGCGGAATAGCAAGGCCAAGTCAATTGCTATCAGAAATAAGGTAACAGGTTCTCTACCAAACATTTCTTGGCGTCTAGTGAGGGCTACTCGGATTCTCTGCTCATACATTATATTCTTTTTTCGCAAAAAACAGGAGAAAAAAGATGGGCAGCCGCTTATTTAAGGCGAAACAGCTAATGGTTCCAAGGCAACCGCTATCAGACCTCCGGTAGCACATCTTCTTTGCCGATCGTTTGCGTGGTATTCGCGTATACCATACTCGCATCCTTGGGATCGCCGAAAGGGCTTTCCTGGTCTCTGCCCATATATTTACTTGTCAATCATCCTCAAACACAATCTCGTTGTCTTCATCATCATCGAGCGAAACGTCAAAATACGAGCATACTGTTACTAGCAAATGGTCATAATCACCTGATGTCGCCTCAGTTACAAAAGTATTGATTTCATCATCAGTCCATTTGGCATTCTGTGCAGCAACTCTACAACGTCCTAGAATTGCAAAGGCATTACCATCTGAACCAACCAACTTAACAGAAGGCTTGCAAGTGGCATTTTTTAGTATATCAGCAACATTCGTCATATTATTGTTCTTTTTAGATTTCACCAGTCTGTGCATCAGTCAATTCATAAGTTTCATGCCACCGATCCTTACAATCATGACAAAACATATTCCTTGATAAAGTTCCCTCAAGCACACCATCACATATAGAATCACCCTCAAAATTATCAGAACCGCAATAAGGACAAAACCTGCCATTAAATTCTAGATATCCTTTTCTGTCAAATTTTTGCTCAGTCATGGTTTCCATCCTTTCAACTATTATATTAGTTTTTCGCAAAAACAGGAGAAAAGAGGGGTGGGATAATCGACTTTCAGTCCGAAGACATCCCTGTCGAAGCCGCCCAGTTGCAGCAGTCCCACCCCTCATTATCATCGGAATAAGCCGGCCTTTGTACTTCTCAAAGCAGCAGCCGACGAGAAGATTTTAGCGATACTACAACAAGTAGCACCGTACCGGCTTATTCCCTTGCAACAATTATATCTGATTCGGTGTTGGAACCGGAGAAAGGTCAATCATCTTGATCGTACATTTCATTTATTAACTTAAAGAACCGGTCAGCCTGCTCGTCCATCCTTTTTAATTTAGCATCAATGTCCTTCCAATTTTCTTTTGTTTTCCTACGATTCTCTTCGATAATTTCATTATATTTACAAACCTTATAAAGCATAAAAACAATTGCTACAATAATTGCTAGCACAAATAGAATCATTATTTTAGCAATAATTACTTCCATCAGACTTAATCTTATCCTTTCATTTTTTGTGCTTCTATTTCTGTCACAATTTGTCCAAAAACTGATCTAGCTAATGATTCAACTTCCTCTGATTTATTGGAAAATAGTGTTGCCTCTTCTAACGAATTTCTCCATTTTCGCACATCTTCTTGTTTATAAAACTTTAATCTTTTATTTTGTATTTTTACGATAATATATCGCATATTCAGAAGGATCCTGCTAGCACCTTATCATGTTTTGCTACCTCAGCAACAGTAGAGGGCTTAAACCACTGGTCTCTTTCGATCTTTAACCCTTGCGGTCCTCTGACATCTTGGATTTCATCCAGCGAGAAATATCCCCACTCTGTTTCATGCCCTACAACAACGCCAAAGAATAGCCTTTGCCCTGGATCATATTCTGTAGCATACCAGGTCCAATTTGACCAAGGTGTAAAAAACTTGACCTTAATCACCTTATCTGCTGCCGGGACACGGTCGATCGAGGACAGTGGTGGAAGTGATTTGATGTTTGCTTTTGTGAGTAGCATCATTGTTTTGGTCCTTTCTACTCATTATATTGCAAAAAAGGAGAAAATTGTAACAGTAATATTATTCATGCAACACCTCTCAAAATCCGTCGAATCGTTCGGCGCTCCAGTTGAGCATCAGGCAAGCCGCCCCAAACATTTGCCCTTGGCTTAGCAACAACCTTACGACGGGCTAAGTCTCGCTCACGACTGATTTTACGCATTCTTTTGAGTTCTTCATGAGTCATTATGTTCATAACCTTTCTAACATTTATTATATGGTGTAAAATGATTTATCAGGAGCGAATAAATGTATAATTTTCCATGTAATCGTCAAAAAATAATTGTTCCTTATCTGTCATTGGAAGTAACTTAAATCCCCAAAACATTCGGTGCAAGTTCCTAGTTGCTATATCAATGTCGCCAGTTCTTAGCCATTCTATTCTATCCCATGCTCGCTGCCCAAAACTAGAAACAGTAACAGCTATAAGATCGTGCTTAGAGATAATACCATCAGGTCCAGGATTATTATAATTTGGACAATCTCTAGCAATAACTTTCTCATTGCCAGGCGGGATCGCAGCCATGAATACGACTGTAAACGAAGCTTCCATCAAAACCAAAAGTGATATATTTCCGTATCTTAGCCATCAGTAATTCCCACTGGTTTATAAGTATCAGCTTGCGTTCGCGTACCATGGTCGTAAACACATTCATCCAGCTTATATATATCTACCCAATCACGCATGCACGATTTGCAAAACGATGTTTGTAACAGTTCGGATAGATTATTTCGTTTGGCTTCACCTGGTAAAACTTGCTCAGCAGAACCACAATACGGGCATCTTTTTGGATTCCTAAAATGCAGTGCTATATTAGATTGCTCTGTCACGTGATCGCATCCTTTCTAAGTATTATATCATCTTTTCGCAAAAACAGGAGAAATTAGTTTTTTTCTGCTTCGGCAAGAAGCTCTCCAGATGCCTGATCCTCTATTACCGGACCGACTACAGCACCGAGCATATGAAGAGAACTAAGGAACTTATCTGGTGGAATATCTTTACCAAACTTAGACTCAGGTACCTTAACCTGATATTTCTTGAGACAGCCGGGACAAACCATAGCAACCCCAAGCATATCTGCTGCAAATCTTGCATCATAGCACAGGTGTTTATTAACCAATGGATTTTCCTTAGTGCTAATGACAAACAGGCAAGTCAACTCTCGGTCATCTTTTACATCTGGAGACTTTATAAATGGTTTAATCTTATTAACAAAATCAGGATCAAGAAAATGTGTTAAGATACCGCTCAACTTTGCTTTAGACATAGCCACAGACATTCTGAAATAAAAATCATCCTGGCGTATACCAATTTTACCGCAGCAAGAGCATTTAGGTACAATCTGTTCTAATGTTTCTTTTGGCTTCTGCTTTTTGGGCTTCTCTATTTGCTTCTTCAGTTTATTGACTTCTCTTGTTTGTTTTTGCGCCAAGATTTCGGAAGCGCCTTCATGAGATCGGCACATCCGACCTTTCGGTGTCATAACTGACTTAGGTTTTGATACTTCTTGTCCGCAGACATAACATGTAAACGATTTAGGTGGCATGTATTATATCCTTTCTATCCATTATATTTCTTTTTTCGCAAAAACCGGAGAATCATGAATGATCCGTCTCTAAATCCTCAAGAAGATCGCTGACATATTGCTCGCCATATTTTTCAACAAGAAAGTCTATTTGTTCATAAATGCCACCATTGTTGACAGAACAGGCAAGATCATTAGCAGCATCTAGAACAGGATCGCATAGGTATTCCGAATCAAGGTCCATCTTATCTGCTCTTTCATGTAGATTTTGGCTTGTCATGCTTTTGCCCTTTTGTCTATTATATTCTTTTTTCGCAAAAACCGGAGTATTATGATGAATAAGTCGTAAACATATAAAAGATTGTCCACCACACAGAAACCATAGTTATCACAAACCAAAGATATATGTTGCACTTGACACTACTGGTATTACTTCGTTCAATCGCTGCGCCAACGGAAACAATGGCGAACAGGTTAAAGGCAAATACCAATGTAAAGAGCATTGCAACAAAAAAAGAAACGATAGTAGCAAAAAAGTACATCATGTATTCATATCCTTAATCTTGCTGTCAATAATCTTTTCAGTTTCATTTTCACCAATATGCTGAATAAGGAAATCTATTTGTCCTTGAAGACCATCTTTATTTGCATCCGCTGCCATAGCTGCCGCAACTTGTACGACTTTACTCTCAAGAGATACGGTTTGACCTACAACTTCACCAAACTTGTTATGACCTGTTGGCCATGCTTTCGTCCATAGTCTTTCAGATGCAGAATTATACATTTTATATCCTTTCTATCTATTATATTCTTTTTTTCGCAAAAACGGGAGAAACAGCACCCACCAGGTTTCCCTGGTGAGTGCTTCCAGGAAAGGATCTCATACTACCTTACGCTTAAAGAATCTCTTTAATCGAGTAAAGCACACTAGAGTAACTAATCCTGCTCCCAAATAACTCAAATTGACTTGGAAGCCGCCATCGATCATACAAAAATCGATAACATACTGACTAATCCATTGAGTTATACTCACTTCACACCCCCAATCCCACCAAACTGTTTAACTCGCCCACCGCCATGAGAACCAAAGTTATCGGTGTAGCCTGAACCGGCGAACATCGGCTTACGAGGATCACCAAGTGCCTTACCCTTAAAACTATCAGGGTAATATACGTTGCTACCAACACCTGCAGAAGCAGCCACTTGACATCCGACTACCGACAACAGCAACCCAAGAATCATCCCAAGAATTACGACCCTTACCATCACCATGAAACTCTTACCGTACGTCATAATGAGACTCCTAAGCTCGATGCTTCCATTCATCGCCCCATTTTTGGGGTGGTTTATTCGGCATCATGCCTTACTAACCTGTGAGTCTCCCTTTTCCATCAATTATATTCTATTTTTCGCGAAAACAGGAGAAAATCAAAAAGCCGATAATACCTACTTCTCACCCCATTTAGAAGGAGTATATGCTCCCGTTATAATCTCATCCTGCTCACCAGACAAAACCTTATATACCTCTTGCATTTTTCTTTGAGCCTCCATAGTATAACTCAATACCTTACTATCAATTTTACCTTGCTCAAATAGTTCAGAAATTGCCTCACATATCTCATCATAATCACCAAGAACAGACTCAAGACGTTCAGGTAACAGATCATATCTAATCTTATCATTCTTCTGTACAGGAACAGGATGATGTTCAATAGCTACAATGGTGTCACCAACCGGTTCAACTTGTTTCTTCTTTGAGTTACCTTGTTTTAATACTCGATAAATTGTGCTATACTTTGATTGGTCAGAAAGATCGTCCCATTCTTTATAACCCTTTTTATCAAGTTCTGGAATATAATGTCTTGGACGAGAAAATAGAGAACAATCTATATTGCTTTCTACCCATTTTACAATAGATGATTGTTTACGACCCATTGTCTGCCTTTCAGAAACTAAGATATGCCAACAATAGTTCAGGATCAGCACTAATAACAACACAGATACGACTGTCGTCCTCTTTCTGAAGCCTAAGACCTACTCGACTATAATTCCTGTTGCCGCTAGACTCAATAAGAGTAATTTGCGACAAAAGGTAAGAATCGCTTGGTTCACCATCAGTATCAATATAATGTACTTTGAAGCATGTTAGATTTTGCATTGGCCTAACAATCGTGAACTTAATACAACCCAATTCGTCATCATTTGCTGCTATACTATTAGCTTTCTGAAGTGTCTGCCAAGCACGTCTTAGAAAATAAGGTGGTGCTATAGAACTTCGATCTGATACTTTACTTAACACATCTTCAACTTCTGGTTTACTCAATACTTGCGTCATTACTATTCTCCTATAGAATATATCTTTTTCTTGCCAAAACTGGAGGAATCTACTCTACGCAATCCTCTGGTGTCAACAGTTGAAGATCATCGGTAGCATCTTTCTCATACAAGCAAAAAAAGTACCATTTATTATCAGGCTTAAAGACGTACAGATAATCAACAGTTCCATTTGCACTCTCAAAAAGATCAGCATAATCTTCCAAAACCTCTGCATCTACATCCGTTTCGCCTCGATCACGACCATAAAAAGTCGTCCATCCCTCAGTCTCTTTTGTCAGCCTAGCATCGAAATCATGTTTTTCGCCGATTGACTCTCCAAGAGAAGACATATCTCCCTCAGCGAGCAAAGCCAATACGGTGTTACGATCTGTATAGTGATCCAACAGAATCTTACCATTGTGACTCGGATGACCATCCCAATGACAATAAACTGCCTTAAAGGTTCCATCTTCTTGTTCTATTGCAATGTGACTGCGTGTAGCCATAATTCGTATCCTTTCATCTATTATATCATATTTTTCGCAAAAACAGGAGAAATCAGAGTGAACATTGAATCGACTCATTTAACTCAATTGCATGTTTAAGAAAATCAATTAACTCTTGACGTTTGTTTCGGAAGTGCTCATGCCAATCACCAAGTGTTTTTTCTTGACTAAAATCAGCACCCATTTCTACGAGTTTTTTACGAGTTGGCATAACATGCGGCGTACCTTCAATAAATAATAGAAACTTTTTACAACCAGTAACGCTGAGACGACCCTTATCATCACACATTGGAGAAATGTTTGTCCACCAGCTTAGATTGATCGTCCAAAGTACGTTCTGGGAGTTATAAGAATCGCGGAAATATGCTTGAGGCGGGTAAAGATCATCAAGCGCTTTCTCAATAGCATTTTGGATAATACTTTTAACACCAACATCGGTAGCCCGGTCTCTTTGTTTAACTAACTCATCAAAAACAGATTCGTGTTCTTTTTGAGCCTTTTTCATTTCCGAATCAATATAAAGATCAGCACCCATATTATTGCTCCTTGTTATCTATTATATCATATTTCTTGCAAAAACAGGAGAAATTATTTTGTGTAATCAACCTTACAACGCTTTACTAGAGAAAGATTTAACGCGAGTTTGACAGCCTCAGCCCAATTCTCAGCTTCAATACTAATCTGCCCGCCATTAGAAAATGTAATCTTATACCAAATCATGTAATCACTTGTCCATTCTACGTTTGGATCAACGATGCTTCAATATACTTCCATTTCAACTTATACGTCCTACCATCCTCACCAAGCCCTCGTATCGGTCTTGTCTCAGTAATAACAGCAGTTTTGATGTTACACCCATCCGTCATCTTAACCTTTTGACCAATCCGTAGCTTAAACTTCGGTTTACGAGTTGCATGGTAAGATTGTACCCCATCACGCCATTTCTGATTCGCAACAGGTACCATATCCAAGTAACTTAATGGACATGAGTAATAATATGGACCACACTCCTCTGACATATCCTTTACCCCAAAACTAGCAGGCTCACGATTTGACCACTCAATTAAATCACAACCAATATATCTATCAGTTTCAATTACTTCGCCAGTATCCGGGTTTAGCTTAATGACTTCCCAAACAGTCCACAGGACTCCCTTCCAAGCATTCCCCCTAAAGCAATGTTTTAGACAAATCCATCTAATATTATTGTGTTCCTCACGCTGGATTCTTTCAGCAATCAGATACTTGCGTTTTGGCCATGCAGTGCTATATACCCAACCCATATCAGGCTCCTTATTCTATCCATTATATTCTTTTTTTTGCAAAAACGGGAGAAAATCACTTATTAAGTGGCTACTTATGTGTTCTTTTCAATAAACCTCTCTAACTTATGAGCAATCTTCTTATAAGCACGAATGTGATCATGCCTGCTCTCCTCATCCCATTCATCAGGATCATAGTTTTTATCACACCTGTTAATTTCAGATTTCAGAGATTTTAATGCTCTTTTTGCTATCAATAAAAACTTATCCAAATAAGGGATATCTTCTACTTCAAGGTGACACAAAAAACATGAAACGAACATACCAACATTAAAAGCCTTATGTGTATTTATATCAGCAGGTTCATTACTACGAAGCTGCCTTGACAAAGCCTTTGGAGCATTGGCAAAAGCATCATAAACCATATCTGCTGCCGTATCACTCTGAACCCAGTTTTCTAAACCTGTATAACCCATATCAATTGTCCTTTCTATACATTATATTCTTTTTTTTGCGAAAACAGGAGAAAAGTTATTAAAGGCACACAATAATAAGAATCAATATCTGTTCCTTATTAAAAGCATGAAATAATAAAAACCCGACGCACAGCAGAACTGCCATGCGCCAGGTTTCCGGGGGCTTCATTAGCAAGAAGATAGTAGCTGTTTCCTTTTGATTATTTTATCTATATTTATTAAGTAACGGTGGATTGCCGCCATTAAGCTTATCTGCGACATGTAATGCAGCAAGTTTTGTTTTATAATGGATTATTTGTCCTGATTTTGATACATGGCAAACTGTGGCACAACCAGACATTCTCCAAATAACCCATGGATGTTTTATACTACTAAATGCTTCAGTTACTATCCAAGGTGATGGCATATATCATATCCTTTCAACCATTATATCATCTTTTTCGCGAAAACAGGAGAAAGAATCTTAAACATGGCAATCAACAACAAAATGACTCATGATAATTATCCTTTCGATTTAACATATTTAATTACAGTCAAAACATGTTCCCACTCAGTTACATCGCAGCAATCGTGCCCAGCTCTATCTTTTTTGATAGCTTCTTTTATTTCTTTTTCTATCAAATTCATATCATTAACTCGCATTTTAGGCATAAAGCGGCATAAAACATTTGCAACACAACTTACAGCATAGCTTGAGCGTCCAAGCGCATAACGAAATGCGCAAATAATAAACATACTATCATCGACACTTTCTGGATCAAGTTTCATATCCATTATATCCTTTTTTCGCAAAAACAGGAGAAAAGCTAATTATTTGGATCAGACGAATTCATTAAAGATTTACCAGCAAGGTGCTGAGTCATCATAGATGCTACCTGAAGCTGACTAATCATAGATGCATTCTGACTAGCCATGTTCTCTATCCTCTGATGATCCTTATTATGCACAGCAAAGGCTAGTAGTATAAAACCAATAGTTAAAAACACGACTAGATAAATCATTATCGTTGTTTCTGTCCTTTATTTCTATAAGAATATTCGTTCTTCAATTCTTGCTGCAATCGCTCTCGGTGTTTCTTTCTCATCTCGTACAAAACACTATATTTAGCGTACATGAGTACAACAGTTATCACACCAGCCATCGAAAAGATGACAATCCAAAACCACAACGGTAGTGCATTTAACATTCTTTTACCTCCAATTGTTTTGCCAAATGCGGACGATTAGATTTAAGCCATTCAATAGCACTTAGTTCATCAATCGTACAAAAAAAGCCAGAAGCCTGAATTTCATTCAGTGCTTCAAGATAATTGAAAAACTTTCCTACCTCTTCATCTTTATCTCGCATATAGTCAGCAATAACATCACACTCATATCCTCCACAAAAATCAACAGAGGATGCCTTTAAAATCTCATCGTCAGTTGCTTGTTCAAACCAAGGACTCGCATCAAATGGGATTTCAACGACAGCATCATCATCAGTTACTTTTGCTTCAATCATCAGTTGACTCCTACATATTGTTGATTATTTTTGAATCGCTTAATTCCACGCTTGTAATACAAAATTTTCCATGTCGGACCATGTATTATAATCGTTGCATCCTTCTGTCCGGAGGATTTCTTGCCCCGACAACCATTACATTCAACGCAAGTTAATTTACGACCACCCTCGGCGCTGGCAGGACATATAAAAAACCCCTCAGGAACAAGATCAGTATCCAAACGAGCATAAAATGGACGCCAACCCTTTGCCCTAGCAGCCTTTACCTCTTTTTCGGTGTCACAACTTGCCATGCAAAACTGTCGATAAGCGTCAGGTGCTACTCGCCAACGGTGTGTGTAGCTTGTGTGCGACGACATAACAGAAAGCAAGCTATTCCATATACTTACAGGAACAGCCACAGGGTCGCCGTATGAGCCGAATCTGACGAATTTATTCTGAAACAGATCAAGCGATTTCGGTGTTGCAGGAGTGTACTTGCCACGTTTCCAGGCATCCCAAACATGTGCCGGACCATGAGCAAGATTAACATAGCAGCTTCTAAAATGACGATGCTTGCAATCGCCACAAATGCTATAGTCATCCCCAGACTCGGCAGCATCGAAAGGGCCTTGATTAGCAACAAGAATCCAGGTTTGGATAACTGAACCAGTTTTCTTGTTTTTGCTTCGTTTGAATCCAGTAGCAATGACTACGATTCGCTCATGATCAATTGTACTGGGGCCATCATAAATGATAAGACCATCAGGCTTCGACATATCAAGGCTCCTATATCACTTGTTATCCGTCATCTATTATATTCTATTTTTCGCGAAAACAGGAGAAATGCTATTCTTCTAGTGAAACAGGCGGGTAGTACGATTCCCCTCTTAAATCTTCAGTTACATTTATTGGATAACTGATCGCTCGATTTTGATTTGGAAAATGAATATCAAATCTTAAACAAGCAAAAACAATATCTTTAATACCTGGCAATAAATATCCACGGGTATCAGTTAAATTTGCTTTATGCAGATTGTCCACATTACATCCTGCTATCTTATGCAGTGGATTCCTACAAAGCATTAGAAGATCACATAATAGAGGAAAATCATTTTGCAAGAAAGCTCTAAGTTGCCAATGAATATTACTTGCATGATTTTCATCACGATACATCCAGCAATTTAGTTGTCCTTTAGGGTATTGAATTGCTGGACCCTCACTAACATGTCTTTGAAGTTTCTCAGTCACAATTTCATCCTTTCAATTATTATATTTCTTTTTTTGAGAAAACAGGAGGAATTATTTTGGCTCATACTCCCCCTGAAGTCCAGCAATTTTAAAGACCGTTTTCAAACTTAGATCATACTCATCAGCAACCTGTTGTGCATAGCCAAGTAATTTGCTATAAGCTATGTAAACACGACATTCTGCAGATCTTATTAAAGGTTTACTATCCATAATATTATCAACAAGTTCTTCGTCTAATGCAAAACGATTGGTATCTACGATCCTAAAGACAACATCTCCATTATAATAAAAATCTAAATCAAATTTATACCAGAAAGTCATTTTAATTGACTTGTGAGCATTACGACGATAGATTTTTAAGAATATTTCACCTTGCTTTTTTAGTTCTGCAAGAATAAAATTAGGCAAATTTCTTACAGTATTAACTCTTTGCATGATTGTATCCTTTCACACATTATATTCTATTTTTCGCGAAAACAGGAGAAAATGACCACTCCCTGGATACCTGTCCCATTTGTCCCTTAATTGTCCCATTCGGTGTCCCGAATGCCCTTTCCAGCAAATAAAACAAAGTGCCTATATCCTGGACATTTGTCCCACCAGGACAAAATCTGTCACAAAATACCCCTGGTGCGATTTGAACGCACATGTACTTCTTTAGAAAAGAAGTGCCTTGTCCGATTAGGCTACAGGGGCTATTTCACCACCTATTGGTCATATGACCTAAGCGAATTTACATAGGAATTTGAACCAAAAGCTAAAGCCCTACCCCACGCTAATACACAACACACAATAACATAAACAACAAAAGGCACGAACGACAAAATAGTCTCAGACTTAACAAGATTTAATAACCATAAAGATAAACCTAAAATACCATAACTAGGGATAATGTAAAATGGTACATACAACCAAAAAGGACCAGTCATAATTGCAGATAAAACCAAAAACCCACCAATGATTATACAGAACATAGCCATAACGAGATTTAACCCATCAACTCTATCCGTAGCAGGTACATACATACCTGCAGGCTCTACAGTACCATCTTCTAACACTTCCTCCTCAAAATATATCTTTTTAAGTGTCTCCCCTTCTTCAGCTTCTCTTTCAGGAAATAATGAGGCAATAGGCTCCCACTTTTCTTGCATTGCAGAAGGACTCCAAATAAAAGAAAAAACAAAGAGAACTCCAAATATAAACACAAATATAACCAAACAATAAATAGTTGTTCCGATACATCCGAAAGTTTCTCTATAACCAGCCATTATTTTTCCCCTTTTGCTGGCGATGGCGTTAAAACCGTAAGCATCTGGTATACGCTTTCCCACTCCTTTGCACATTTTTCGCAAACAAATTCAACAGATATCTTTGAAAATCCTCCAGAATGAAAAAGATATGAAATATCATGTATTAGAGTAGAACCACAATACGGACAAATAGTGCCATGCAATTTCATATACTCTGTTTTACTAAAAACAGGTTTGTCCTCAACACTTACTGAACCAAATAATTCATCAACCTGAGTCTTTTGAAACCTAAACCCCAAATGAAAACCTGAGAAAGGCTGTAATTTTCCACTGGCAGCCAGTTCATAAATCTTATATTTGCTAACACCAAATTTATTAACTACTTCATCTTCTGTATAAAATTCTGCCATGATAATCATCCTTTCACCACAAATTTACGAAATTAAACATAGTATTATCCTATTGGTTCAATATCTAATAACGTGTAAATATCTCTCCATTCCTTATTACAATCTTCACACCAGCGATCTATCCAGGCACCGTCATCATCATAATCCATCTGCCCACTTACTTGCCTCCACGAACCACAATATGGACATATTTCCCCATTTGATTCAAGATATTCTTTTTTGTTAAATACTGGCTCAGCCATAATTTCCATCCTTTTTAGATTTCACCAGTCTGCGCATCAGTCAATTCATAAGTTTCATGCCATCGACCCTTACAGTCATGACAAAACATATTTCTTGATAAAGTTCCATCAATGGCACCATCACCTAAATATGGACATATAGAGCCACTCTCAAAATTATCAGAACTACAATAAAGACAAAAAGCACCTCTTGACTTCAAATACGCTTTTTTATTAAAAGTAAGCATATCCTCTATCACAGCTGCAAACTCTTCAGCTGTCTTCATGGCTTCAGTCTCACCACAATTAAGACCAGTCAATCCACTAACCCGACGATAAGCAGCAAACTTATCCACAGCCTTTTGCAATAAAGCCTTCAAAGCGACATTCTCATCTTTTAAGATATCTTCATTCATAATTTGTTTCCTTTCAACCATTATATTAAAAAAAACCCCAAAACAGGAGAAGAAATGAGAAATGACCTAAATCATTGATTTAATACCCTTTAGGCCACTTCACCCCAGGTATCTCAAAACAACAATTGGGCAAGTTCCCGTCAATCATTTCATCTAATCCAACAAACCTGGTTCCATCCAAAACCTGATCAATCTTCTTGTGATGATGACCAAATATCCATATATCAGGCCTGTGTACATCAAGCATTGCCTGAAGAGCCGCCTCGGTGCGACTCAGTAAATCTAACTTCGAAATATTTGTCAACGCATGAATCTTGATATCTGTTGGACATTCATGACTCACAACAATCTTTGGCTTAGAATCACCAAATATCTTAATTACTTCAAGAAATTCTTCCCACCCTAATTCCTCATTATCCCACCAATCAATTCCAATAATCCTATAATCTTTGTCAATTGAATAACCACCAGCTACCCAAAATAATTCAATCTCTGAGATGTAACCCCAATCACCTAAATAATTTGGATGTTCTTTACATAACAATGGATTGTCATGATTCCCTCGAAAGAACTTGTGTTCAGGACCTATGATAAGTTCTTTCTGGCCTTTATGATCAAATATCCCCATGTCCCCAACTTGAAGAGAACAATCAATCCCTTCAATATCCATCATAATCTCATCTGTTTGACATTTATACATACTACAACGGAATGCCTCAGGAAGTTTGTCCTGATGCAAGAACCACTTGTATTTGATAAACGATCCATGGCAATCCCCAATAAAGAATATTTCACACCTCTACTTTCTCTATACTGCCATTTTCAAATCGATAAATGGTGTAAGGATCAATATCCTCTCCTGCATACATTATCTTAAACCTTTTTCTACTTCCATCATCCCAGGAAAATATCACACAACCATCTTCTCCAACAGCAAAGAAACCTGCTGTCCCTAAATTAATTGCAACTCCGTTTTCACCAGTACTTATTGCCTCAGAATTACATCCCATAACCATAGCAACACAATCGTTACCACATGCAATAGCTTTCGAACTATGATCCAGTGCTATAGCATGAGACATCTCATCAGCAGCTAATGCTCTGCTCCTTACACCTGCTACAATAACATGAGATTCTATATCTAAGCTTGTAGCTTTTGATCCAGTCCCTGTCATTAATACATGAGTGCTACAATGCTTACTTGTTCCTTCAGCATCTTGACCATTCACAATAACATGATCATGAATATTAGTAGATTCTAATTGTATGTGAGAGATATCTGCTACATTAATTTCTCCATTAGAATAATCTTTAATATACATAGCACAGTCAGTATGATAACCAACTAGTTCAACTTGCCCTTGTTTGAATTTAACTATGTCAGGATCTTTTTCTGCAACAATAATACATCCACGATTAACTCTTACAACAGCCCAAAGCGGATGATCATTATCAAACCAAACACAAGTAGAGAACCTACCCCAAAGAGAGCCATAAAGACCATTGTCTAATTTTGTGTCTCGCTTAAAATCTGTACAAGAAACCTTTCCTGAAATAGGATATTGGATTCCATTCCAGTCAGTTAAATCGTCACGCAGAGGAACTAATACTAGTACTTCGTCGTTTATTTTAATCTACTCCTCGATTAGAGGAGAAACAATCCTACATCATCTTTCACATTAATCATTCTCTATTTCAACTCCTCTTGGGATAATCACATCAGGATGATGTTCTTTATCTCTATAGTCGAGCTTCCATATCATTACATCACCAGTTTTTGTATGAATATCAATTCGACTTAATGCCATATTGAATTTTAGATATTCAATATTTGGATTAGCAATAATATTGCAACCAACAAAAGAGATCACACCATTCTTATCTTTCACAGAAGAACGAAGAAATTTCATACACTTAATGAGTTCATAGGCTGTACATCTAGATTGACTATTCTTGGTTGTATAGCCAGCAAACATCACAGGTTCTTCATCCTCCTTATCCTCCTCGTCCTCGTCGTCGCTACTTCCATCGTCATCACCAAGCTCATCAAGAGTTCCCTCAACCTCAGCAACAACGTCGGTGCCAGTGCTTGTTTCAGGTTGCCCATCAATAGGGTAAACAGACCCGTCTTTGAGTTCACACTTTGTATAGCCATTTGGCGGACGACCTTGCTTGACCTTACGACGGTCAATTTCTGATCCATCGTCATCAAAACGAACATACACAAAGTTCTTCTTGACAACTACTTTCGGTGCTTTCTTAACTTTCGGTGCTTTAGGCGTTGGTGCTGGTAGATTTGGATCCAGTCTCCAAATACCAGGCGACGTTTCAATAAAATTATTACGTGGACGACCTCTCCCTTTAACCGTACGGACTTCCTTGCCATCTACAACAGTAACATAATAAGCGGTCATTTGCGACTCCTTTAAAAAAAGGTTAAACTTAATCAATTACTATTTTAATTGATTTACTTCCACATTCTGGTCTTTTGGAAAATTATCTTCAATATTCCCATTAAGAGCGTTACGAATTTTCTGTAACGCTTTTATTTGTATTTGGCGAGTACGTTCTTTTGTTAAATTTATTTTTCTGCCACAATTTAATAATGACATATTTTTAAAAAATCTGTAGATTAAAACAATTTTTTCATTTTTGTCTAAATTTGCAGTACCGTTTTGTAAAACAGCAATGATGCCATCCATCTTTATCCATAGCGGTTCTTCTGGTTTTTCTCTTATCGATTTAAAAAACTCTACTACTTTTTCTTCATTATATTCGTGTTTCTTTTGTTCTGTCTTTCGCAATCTTGTTCTTTTACTGATAAAACCTGATAAAATAGCTCGCCACGCATAAGTAGAGAATTTAAAACCCCTATTTACATCAAAAGTCCCTACAGATCTTATCAGACATATTTCGCCTTCTAGAAAAATCTCTTCTTTTAAAGGATCTGAAAACAAATTAATATATTTTGCAACTGTTGGAATCAAACCTAAATTCCACACAACGATATCAGACTTTAAACTCATTGCTTTATTATACCACGTTACCATACCTCGAATTTCTGCTAATGTCCAATCATCTCTCTTCCTATGTCTTTTGATAATCCTAGCAACACGGTATCTAGCATAATTAAACTGAAGAAATAAATTATATTCTTCTGTTTTGGTAAGAATGAACTTATCTGAACGACTAGCCTTAATATCGGCACCCTTAATATTACACGATGTATAGATGTTGTTCCAAACACGTTCTGTTTCTAATACATCTACCTCTGTCTCAAATAATCTTTGTTCTGCCGTTTGGTGATAAAATTTATTATTTTTAACATAATTCATTCCATCTCGAAGCAATTTCAAAGCTACTTTTTCTTCACTTTGTGAGAGACCAAAAGGAAGTCCTCCTCTGTGGTGCATTTGTTCTAATGGTGATACACATCTTATCACAATAGTCTCCTTTATAGACATTATAACAAACTTTTGTCCCTGACAGGAGATGTGTATCTATTTTTTAGAAAATCTAAAAGAAATTATTCCAATAATTCCGCAAACAGAAAAGAGTATCCACCATAAAACCCAATTATCATGGCCTTTATCAAAATTTAAATTCAAAATTGGATATCCAATAACAAACACAACCCAAATTATCGTTAATATTTTAGATTCCATGATTCAATTCTTCCTTTTAACTATTATATCATCTTTTTTGCGAAAACAGGAGAAATTCTATTTCTCTTAACACGCGAGTTAATAAAAATAGAATAATTGTAATTTAAGAGGATCTCGATGAAAAGAAAAATTGAAGGATTAGCACGTTTATCCCTTCAAGTTGGTGACCCACCTTATTTATAATGGTGGTACGCTCACGAGCCGGTAAAAGCCCTGCACCAACTTCACCCCTGTTGTTGCCAAGTTGCCTTGGCCCCCAACAGTAGGGAATTTTCATACAAGACATTCTGAGTTTGACTAGAGTGATTGCAACACTTTTGTCTCGCTCACCAGATTTGTATCTCTGGGAGATACTCAACTGGCCCCTTGCGGGCTGCCTGACCAGATTGCCCTAGCCAGAGTAGGCACTTCTGCCTTGTACGAGTGCGCTTTGTCTTGCGACTTCCCAGAACCTGTTTGTATAAAATAGGTTCAGCCGTTCAACGATAAACGCACAAATCCGCCATTCTCTCGACCAGCACTTCGGTGGTAGCACACCGACTCTGATCTCAAGCTACTTGCTGGTATCAAGCTGCTACACCCTTATCCAGCATCCCTGCTTGCCGACACGCCGACGAAGCAACGCCATCATGCCGATCAGGCTTTTGCCTATCCCATTACTGGGTCAGTCACCCGACTGCGGTAAACTGATTTTATGTCCGAGCAACAAACGGACATTGTTTTCTCTCCTTGCTTTATTCTTTTTATTATATCGACTTTTTTAAATAAACCGGAGGAAGTATATCATATTTCTTCACACATTGTCAATTAATCTGGATCATATTTTGGTGCATGAAGTGCATCTCTAGGAACTATTACACCACCACGTTTATCGTAAAGTAAAGGAAATTCTGCAATAAATACTCCATCTTTAACCACAATAAAACCCTCTACACCAACAAATATACCATCGGTAAGCGGAACTTCTTGTCCAACAACAAAATGATCCATCTGGACATACCCACCCTGCCTACACTTCATCTGAACACGCCTTGAACCATATTCGTCATAAATACCCATTTTATTTGTCCTTTCTTAAATTTCTAAAATATTAATGCAAATATTTAAAAAATCAAAATAAGGGTCTTCTGCTCTATTCTTATCCCATTTCTTTAAAAGTCCACACAACTTGTGATGCATCCTATTCTTAAACCATTTAATATCCATCTTACGAATGTTATCAATAACCTCGATCGAGTTAGTGCTACCTATCGCCACAAGTGCATATACAGAGCACAAAGCCATAGCAGCACTTTCACTTGAAGAAAGAACATATTCATTCATTAATGATTTAATAATATAACAAAGAATGTTAGGAATATCTTTGTGTTGGTCTAAACGATCTGGAAGCTGAGCCTCAAAAATTCTACCAAGCATTTTAGCTGTAACTAAAGTCGTATTAGTAGGATGACTAGATTGTAGCAAATCAATGATTCTCCACACATTGTCATGCTTAGAGTGCAGCATACCAGCACTAACATCAATCATTGACATACCTGTCCTGATGGCAGACAAACAAGTTGGCTCAATAATAGCAGCATCTTGACTCTCTCTATGAGATAACGCAAAATCCAATAATACAGGACAAAGCGCCATATTTTGACCAGATGTAAAACCTGTATCCTCTGCCTTTAACACCATCTCATATAAACTCTTACCATCCTCCTCCTCAATGAGCCAATTGAAAAGCTCATCTGAATTTAAATCTCCAACTTTTAGATAATTAGGCATTGACATTATTTTTTATCCTTAAAATTTTCTGGCTGAGTACGTATAATATATCTATTCCCATCTGACCTACCACTATCTAACATACTCCTTTCTGTCACATACAGACCCTTTTCATCTTTACACACAACATGAAGATCAGATTTCAATTTCCTCGTTGCTTCACTATCTATCATACTCTTATGAGATCCATAAAGACTTGGATATGTCGGTGCTACCGTCTTTTCTATTGGTGTGTACTTTGCCATCTGTCTTCCTTTTTATATTTTATATCTTTTTTTTGCGAAAACAGGAGAAAATGATCAAAATTTTATGTAATAAATTTTAATTAAAATTTATTACGTCAAAACTTTGAAAAATCCTTCTTTTTAATCTTTTTCAATAAGAAAATCCCCACGATTCGCTAAATCCCATTCCTCAAATGTCAATTCTTTAGGATTTCCATGTAATTTAACCCATACCTTAAATGACTCCCTAGCAGTCTCAATACTCTTTTCCTCCTTTTCCTGTATGCGCTGTTGATACAACATTGCTGCCGATCTGCCTGACCGACATGCACTTGTCAATATAAAAGTCAAAACTATAAGTATACAAGATACAACTATAATCTCAATTTTACATTGTACTAATATATCTTTGACAGTCTTTAAAAATATTTTCATATCAATTAACTCCTAAAAATGGTGCATGATAGTTAAACCACACACCACTCGCTAACGCAGGCTTGCTAAAATCACTTGCTCTCCTGATAAATATCAGCTTTCAATTGCCACATCCTATGATGTCCACGACCATTACCATTACTCCAACCAGCCTTCTTAAATGGATCCATCTGACGCAACGCCTGAAAAACAATCCACTGCGGAACCTTACCCGTAGTCTTCCAACCACGCTTTAACGCCATGATACATAAGTCGTTTGTAGAAATACGCTTATTGCCATTCTCAACAAATATCTTCACCAAAATATCAGATAATGGCTGACGAGTAGGTAAAGCCTTCTTAGACGATTTCCTCTTACGTGAAATGCTAAGAGATCTACCATCTAGAATCTCATGGATCTTGCCACCATTCTCGTCCAATAAAGCACTCAACTTCTTACGCTCATCACTCAGCGACTGTAACTTCTTCACCTGTTTCTGGTGATATGCAATCTTTGATTCAACTTTGTTCATTTTTTCAATCCTTTTAGAAAAAAAGATAAAAAGACCCCTGCCCCAACAATTGGGACAGAGGCCCTCAGGGATCAAAATTAACCCGCTTCTGACTCCACAACCGCTGTTCCAGCTACTTCCTCTACAACCGGCTCAGGAGTCTCACCCTTCGCCTTCATGCCCTTTGTGCTCAGCGTGTACTTGCCACGCTCAACAATCAACGCCAAACCATCCTTCTTGATACCTGCCAAAGCCTGATTGATGCTGTTCATAGGATTCCCCTCACCACCGAACTTATAACCAGCAATCTTCAGAGCACGAGAGATCTCCTCACGATCAACCGGATCCTGCCCCTTATCAGGCAAAATGTCCTCCCTCAATACCTGAGCCAAGGAACGACCATCAGGCATTCCGCCACGCTTCGCATTCGACGTCGCTGTCGCCTTCGCAGGGCGACCTCGCTTCTTCCCACTTGCCTCCTTAATCTTTGCCGGACGACCTCTCTTCTTCCCTGATTCCTTGGCCTTCACCGCCGACTGGCGCGTTGCTGAGCGACCAGATACCGGCTTGCCATTCAATAGAGCTTCAAGCTTTAGCTCGATCTTTCGTGTCTGAGACACAAGACCAGTATGCTCCTTTTGAAGCTGCTTCGCCAGAGCCGCTCTGGAAACGGCATCTGCAACCGCTGCAGATGCATCAAATGTTCTTGACTTTGTCATTTGCAGAACCTCCACGTTCTATTTTTCCTTCTTGAGGCATGCCAACACTGGCAATTTAATTCCTCATCAATTGTTTATTATATTACCCTTTTTGATTTTTCAGGAGAAATTGATTAATTTCGCAAAAATTATTGTAAACCCTTGGTATTATTGAGTTTAACCATTTCTTCTACAATCTTTTTGTCTAAAAGTGCAATGGAATCAATATTGAGAATACTGGACTTATCCAATATGTCCCTAGCTATCGTCATTCCAGTGACTAATGATAAATCTATAAATAACTTGACATCAGATAAGCTTTTTGCATTACCAGTTAATTTATCCATTTTGTCACTAAGCGATTTAATTCTCTTGTCATTATCTGATTGCTCAATTAACAACTGCTCTTTCTTAGCCTGCTCCATCAGAGCCTTTACCTTATCAGCTTTCTCAGAAACAGATATCTGTTCAATATTTGTGTCACTATGTCTTACACGTAAAGAAGTTACAGGCAAATTAAGCTTCATCTTTCTCGATGGTCCACCATCACTATATGCCTCATTTATGGTTCTTACCTGCGTAATAGTATCTGGATCGATATGTAATGGACCAATCTCAGGGGTGTCAAGTACACCCTCCTTCTCGTTATACCTGAAACTAACAGTAGTTAACCGAATACTTGTCTCATTCATTGCTTCATCCTTTCATTGTTGAATTCTATACATTATATCTTTTTTTCGCAGAAACAGGAGAAATCCCTAATTATCCTTAGAACTGTCTATATGACCCTTAATAACCAACAAATGACACTCTATATCATAAAGCCTCTTATCTAAATACTCACAAAAGCTATTTAAAGCATTAAGTATATCATCATTGGTCGAAGACCGTACCCATGGAGCTACCTTATGTCCCCTCTTCTTTAAATGAAGTATCTGTTCCATTATATTACTTCTCTACATATGACCGAGATTCCCGCAATTTCTTCAAATACCTGCGAAATGCAATTGCAGGAGTAGATCCTACACCACTATCCTCAGTATCATCAAGCCAACTAGCACGAACACAATATCTCTCTGAACCAATTGCATCCCTGTCTTGATCAATAATAATGGTATCAATGGCATCATTATCCAGTGCTTCATTAATTTTTTTATTAAAAATTCTGTCAAATTCTTTAGGATCCATCTTTGTCTCCCTTACTTTTTACAGATACTTTAATATCATACTCTTCCTCAAATTTCATTAACTCATGTAACGTATTACTTATACAAGTATCTAGTATTGATATGTCTCTACACCTTGCTACAAAGTCTCCAGATACCGTATCATCCGGGACAATCGCTACAATTGCACTCTGAGCAATTAATAATCCCCTTAGTTTACCACCAGTATACAAATATTTCTCTAATACTTCTTGATCTGACTTCTCTTTTTCTTCACATTCTTTAACCTGATCCAGTGCTATATATATAAGCCCTCGAATATGCTCAGGCGTTTCCAGAACATGCTCAATAACTATCTTTCCATTATCCTTTCTTACATAAATACTTGTACAAACAGGATTTACACTAATATCTAGCTTACAATCTACAATGTCTTCTGCTCTATAAAGAACATGACGACCTTGCTTTGAACTATATGACTCCTTATGTTCTTTTGAACCAATAGCAATTGCTAATTGAGCCTCAGTTAACTGAATTATCCCATTATTTGCTAATCCATCCATCTTCTAATCCTTTCAATTAAAAACTGATTTATTTATTATATTTCCTTTTTTCGCGAAACCGGAGAAAAAATCAACTTATCTGAAAATAGCTGTTAAAAGTCCCCCCACTACCCCTACAAGAGCACCAACTGGAAATATCCATATCATCCAATCCCTTACATCCTCATCTGGAATGTCTATTATTTTCATGACTATCGATCCTTTTTAAGTCCCCGTTAAAGGTTTTCACGAGCCTTATATATATCCTTATTCATCTGCTCAAGCTCATCTAATGCCTCATTTACTAACCCACACAATATATCATCAGCCATCTCCACGTCTTTATTAATGTCCCTATCTCTCCTCGGTGCTAGAAGTCCCCTTACCGCTAATAAACCGTTTAATTGACTTAACCTGTCATTGTAAGATATTACCATAATCATACCCTTATAAACATAAGAACACATAAATACTACAAATTAGCCCCAAAACTATTACAACCCCTAATAAAACACCAATAAAATATATTAACTCGTTAATTTCATGACTTTCCATAATTATTTAACCTTTGCTTTGGCAACCTTCTTCTTTTTAGCAGCTTTGGCAGATTTAGCTTCCTCAGCTTTAATCCTAAACTTCTCCTCGTAAAATTCTACCTCTTCAGTAATATTGTCAATGACTATAGTTGCATCCATTATCATGTTATCCAGAATCTCACCAGCAATATCTAGCTGATCATGATTGCAAGATACATTTCCAAATCCCAAAATACCCTTTAAAGACAATAAACGAAGACGAAATTCTTTTCTATAGCCTAAATCATCTTCCATGACATGAAAAGCAACAGCGTCAATCATAATCAGTTCCTTTCAATTAGGTGTTACAATCTCATCCATTATATCCCCATTTTTGCAGAAACAGGAGAAACTTACCCTTTCGATATCTTATCCCACATCTGATCTAATTCACTAGATAGATTAGAAATCATCTGATTAAATATATTATTCATGTTCTCTAAATGATCAAAAATATACTCATCAGGAGAGGGTATACTTATACTGTACTCACAAAAAGACCATTTTGCAATCAGTAAACGATGAAAATAATTTAACCTCTTGCTATAAGTCTCTATATCATCAGAGTTAATCATAAATATCTCCTTTCAACCATTATATCCCCATTTTCGCAAAATCAGGAGAAATCTACAACCTAAAAAATACCAACATTATAAATAATATTAATAATACACCCAGAACTATACCTACCATTAACCCACGCCTATACTCAGAAATCATTATATCCTCAATATTGTCCCCTAAATCACCTTCCCCATTCTTCCGCTTCTCTTCCTGATATTCATAAATAGACATACCCTTAGCCGAAGCTTCTGCCTTTAACTTCTCTATACCACTATCTATGCGTTTATTAAACTCATCCATGTAAATTTTATCTTGATGGTCGCGGCGGGTATCTCTTCTCTGATTCATAATTGTATCCTTTTATCCATTATATCACTTTTTCGCGGAAACAGGAGAAATACTAAGAATCCTTAGAACTGACCATATGAACCTTTTCACTCGATGTCGCCCTCTTAATCTGCCTTTCTACCTCATTGATGTCCTCAAAAACATAATAATACAATACCCTACCAGTATCTTCTCTATAATCCATACATATACAAGTTACAGTTATATTTGGTTTGCTAATCCTAATTATACTATCAGATCCTTTAATAGCATATCCTCCAATAATATCATTATCATTTACAGTGCTATCTATAGATTGATAACTCCTTACATATCCAGTATTTAAATCAATTGGACCAAGCTTCCTGACCTTATATATGTTATAATCCCTATCCCAATCAAATACAACCTCTGTTAAATGAAGGTCTTTCTGTTCTTTAAGAAAATGTTGAGATGATACCATTTCCTAATCCTTTCATCTATTATATCATCACTTTTGACGAAACCGGAGAAATTCACCCTCACCACTCCTTTTGGCTCGTGCTCATTCCTCCTGACCAAATATCTCCAATCAAGAGCGAGCCTGCCTATGTAGATATTTCCTCCCGATCCTTCGCGTCTGTAAATTACAGGAGATATTGACGCGGTGCTACATATTATTATTTAAAATATTAAAAGTTCCTGGAGAAATATTTGTTGGGCGATGGATGTGTATCGATCCACGTAACTAGTCGCCCTCCCATATCTCTACTTCAGGTCGCAACACAGTGGTACCTAGACTCTACTCTGCTGTACTTCTCAACTGAGAACGAGTCATGCTATGGTGTTGGGGAGATGGGCTTAGGATGCTTTGTGAGCTAATTAGGGGCGATTTTAGCAAAAGGGGAAAGATTAAGGATTTCTAGGGATAAATACATAGTGCTTCAGGATGGGGGTAAATGGGGGATAATGGGGAGAAATGGTGATAGGGCATATAGTTAGAGTATGATATTGTCTAGGGTTTACTATCTATATCAGCTATAAGTTTAGCTTTAGTTTCTAGAGAGACCATATCCCTCATTTCTGGTTTATCGAGTTCATGTGCCCAAGCCTTTCTGGTATCAGCATCATTGATATCTTTAACATTTAATTGACGTAGGGTACATTCATCTTTTGTATTCATAGGATGTACTGTGATTTGTACATGTACAGGTTTAAAGAAAGACAGTGATATTTCCGTTACAGATATATCATTTAAGAGCCATTCTTGAGAGGATTGGATATCTATGAGTATGGACTTAGTTTTAAGGAAGAGTCTATAACCTTCAGGTTCATCTAGATTAAATTCTATGGATACTGTTTCAGGTGATATAGAGATATTGACAGGTTGATAATCAATAAATTTGGTATCCACTTTTTTTAGTATTGTATACAGTACAGAAGATTGGACATCAAGGATATAAGATGAGTGTTGTGGTGACTCTGGTTGAACAAGTAGCCAGAGTTTCATACCTTCTACTGAAAGTGTAGAATCTTTAATAATTCCATAGAAATAGGTACCAAGTGGAATCTGTGACAGTTGTGTAGTTGGTATTTCTCTTACAGTAGGATTGATTGTAACTATGCTCATTTGTTTAATTCTTTTTTTTGCGAGAAAAAGGGGGATTATCTAAAATCGCCTTCGGCTATATTAAGGAGGTCGGCGTATTGGTTTGCTAACTGTAGTGTATCAAAGACTACGACATCCTCATTCTCTCGTAAGTTTATATACTCTCTTTCCCATTCACGTCCACAGCTTGGGAACTTAGTATATCTTATACGTCCAACGCTAAAGCCTTCACCTCGGCAATGTGTACGCCAAGGTTGCCAAAGCTTATTTGGTTGTGTATAGCATTTTTGACTTCCTACATTGGTTGTTCTGACTTCTTTCATTAATAGTGGTGTATCCTTAATTGGGGTAGATATAATTCTGACATTAACTGGTTGATAATCATAGAATTCAACAATAAAATTATTTGCTAGATTTTCAAATCTAATTTCATCGAACAATTCTAAATCAATAAGATTATGGTGAGCTTTAAGCCAAAGCCTATATCCTGGCCATCTAATAGTATCTTCTAGTTTATCTTCATATACTAACTTCGCAAAGAAGTAGGTATAATCTGGGATACTGGTAACAGGTATTTTCGTATTTTTTTCATTTAGTGGTAATGGTTCGATAGTAACTTTGCTCATATTTTATTTCCTTACTATTATGTATGTGGATGATCGATAAAATCATTATGAGGATCAATGGTTATATTCTCTTATGGCATCGATATTTTCACTACCAATGGAATGATGGTCCATATGCAGTTTGAGGAAGCGTCTTTATATTAGGTAGGTTTTGAGCAAAAGGTTTAATAGGTTTAGTATTAATTTGTACATCGACAGGTTGATAGAAGAGGAATTGCAGGTTATCGCGGCTGTTATTTAACATTGACCATTCAGAGGATGTTTGTATATCTATAAAGACTGTATTAGATTTCAGCCACAGTCTATAGCCGTAATAAGATAGTCCATCTATTTGTTCATCTACAAGTTTAGCAAAGAAGTAAGTACGTCGTGTGATTTCTGATAAGTGTGTAAATTCAGGTTCTGGTTGTATTAACGGGTTTGTTACAGATACTTTACTCATTGTAGTGGTCCTTATATTTTTAGTTGTTAGATCTTCATTTTTGCGCGAAAAATAAGGATATTATCGATCGATATTTTCAGGTGTGATAGGATCTAGGTTATTTTGTGCCTCTTGCTCGAAATCTTCGAGTGATTTACGTTGTTTCTGGTCAACAAATTCTGGTACGATATAGATATTGACAGGTTTATATTGTTTAAAGTGTAATCTGAGGAGATCTGTTTTGACCATATCTGAGAGTATAAATTCTTTAGAAGTTTCCATATCTATAAGGACTTTATTAGATCTAAGCCAAAGTCTATAGCCTGTGAGTTCTAATCCATGAATAGAAGTTTCATATGCAAGTTCAGCCAAGAAAAAGGTATTGTGTGGTACATTATTAATAATGGTGATTTCACTAGGTTGTTCTAATTGTTTAATAATTACATTGCTCATAGTATTGTTTAATAATTACATTGCTCATAGTGTGGTATCCTTAGTTGGTGTGGATGGGTTTTATTATTTTTGCAAGGAAAAGGTAATATATAATTTTCGATATTAAGTGGATTTCTTATCATTTCTTCACAATGTATTGAACCGCAGGATGGTCCGTGTATTTGAAGGCAATTTGGACAGATAGGGAGACCGCAGATTTTACAGGGGACACATTCTCTAGGGAAGAGTGGTCTCCGACATTGTTTACATTGTGTAGATCTTGGCATAATTTATTAGTTAGGTTCGCCATGGTATGGTCGTGGATGAGGTTTTGATATTTGAGTAGATATTTCAGCAGGAGAATAGTCGGCTCTATCTGTAAATGACATATAGATATCAACTGGTCTATAATCTAAGAAGCATATTTTTTCTATACTAACGGTAAGGACTATACTTTCAGTGACATTTATTAATACATTATCAATTTTCGCCCATAACACAAGTGGACTTTCTGGTTCGTTTGGTACTTCTATTCGTCCGAAGAAGTATGTTTTATTTGGTATATTAGTAAAGATTGCTTTTATTTTAAGTCCGGTCCTGATAGTTACTTTACTCATTGTTGTGTATCCTTATAAATTTGTGTGTTGGATCTATTTTTTGGGCGAAAAATTAGCATTAGGTTTTTTTGTGTTCGTCTAGGTATGGGTTAGGATAACCTTTTTTCAGTAGATTTGCAGATGTTCTCTTGTTACTACCTTGTTGTAATTGAATATCATCTTGAAATATTTTCTTATCTATTATATCTGATATATCTGAATCATAAAAAGAGTCAAGAGTCATTTCCATTACCTTATTATTAGGGACAACAGGGTTATTCTCTGGTTGAGTTTGTTGAGTTTGTTGAGTTTGTTTAGTATCCTTAATTCTCAGGTCGTCATAGATATTATCTGTAAAGACATGGACATTAACAGGTTGGTAGTCAATAAATCTTATATCTGTCTGTCTTGTATTTTTAAGTGGGTAGATACCGCCATCTTTGATATCAACAAGTATCATATTATTAATATACCAAAGTCGTCTGGTTTTTGGTATATCTTTAAGTAATTGATTCGTAAGGAGATTAACAGAAGCATAGAAGTATGTTTTATTCAATATTTTATCTGGATGTGCTGTTTGTCTATTATATTGTTTGTGATCGATAGTTACCTTACTCATTATGTGTATCCTTAATTTCGGGAAAAAATTAATGCCAGAGTATCCACCCAACAGTTTCCCAGAAACCCATAGTTCTTGGTTCTTGTGGTTCTAAGACAGGTTCTGGCAGTTTTTTATGAGTTTTTGTATCTCTCCCATACCAAACATCATTAAACCACAATCTTTCTTTTTGTTGTCGAAGTTGTATTTCCTCACGTAATTTACAATGTGCTTTTTTCAAGAGTAGTTGCATTTTTGAGTGGTCGATAGCAAGAACCTGTAGATACCAAACAGTACTAAAGACGAACTTCATTCGTATAGATTCAGGTGTCTCGCCTAGTCTTAATAGTTTCTTTTGAGCTAACACATCATTTCTGGTATCGGGAAAAGGGATGGTGTTTATATCTATTTCGCTAACCCAATGAGGTTTACCATCTTCAAGTGCTTTTATAGATAGTGGGAGGTCTTTGTTAGTCATGGTTTTATTCCTTGTCAACGGCATCAAGGGCTTTTATTTACAATCATTTCCATCTATCCAGGCTGGTCTATCATTTCCATCTATCCAGGCTGGTCTATCTTTTCCGCTATCGATCCAAGCTGGTCTATCATTTCCAGGTAGTGATTCAAGATTTTCTTCTATTGTATTTGGTTCTAAGGGAGGATTAATTACATATTCTACCATATTAATGACTTCTAAGCTTTCTTGTATTCCTTGAATACGTCCATCCATTTCAAACCAAAAATCGTTATCTACATAGGGGATATCTCTTTCTTTAGTCCAATAATCAATACTTTTCTGCAAGGATTTTCTTATAGACTCAAGTAGTTGTTGTTGTTCTGATATCATTATATATTTTCAATTTCGGGAAAAAATTAAAATAGGTTGCTAGAATCGTCAATCAAATAAATCAGGGGGTACCGGGGTTCGTGGTGTAGTGGATATATGGACATCGACGGGTCTATAATCTAGGAAAACAACATCGATAGAGGACGACAAACAATCATTTAGCCAAACAGTAGATTCTACTACATCGATCAAGCATGTTTTAGTGATAAACCAAAGTTGTCGTACTTTTGGAAGTGACTTACGATCGGTATCTTTAGAGCAGCATCGTCGGGATTGTTCTACGCTAGCATAGAAGTATGTGCCGGGTGGGATATCTGCAGATTTAGTAACATTTTTTTTAATTTTACAGCGAGATTCGATAGTGACTTTACTACCCATGATTTCATTCCTTTATAGGAAGTTAGGTACGACATCCGGATCAACAGATTCATAATCAACAAAGGTTATTTCTAGATCTTTTGGTGTTTCCCAGGTACGTGCAGACTTAACATGTGTAATAAAATATTTATTAGTTAGTAGGCTTTGTCCAGTTCTAAACCAAAGTGTTTTGCTTTTTGGGAGTTCCATAAATTTGGTCAGGTCAGTTTCTACGACTTTTGCCAAGAAATAGGATCCAGGATATACATCGAGGATATTGACATCATTAATCATTATTGTTCTCACAAGCGGATTCTGAAGATGTTTCAATGATTACGTCAACAGGTTCATAGTCATAGAATTTAACATCAACAATGTATCCTTCTTGAGGTGATATCCAAATATCCCCTGTTAATACATCTATGAGGCACCTATTTACCATACGCCAAAGGACTGTCCCATTTGGGAGATTTTTCATAACAGATCGTGGTAATAATCCCAACTGCTTAATTTCGCTAATTTTTTCTACTGCACCATAGAAATAGGTATTATGAGGGACATCAATAGCAAGAACAGGTACCTTCTCTTGCTTCGAATTATGTTTGATTTCAATTTTACTACTCATTATTTTCTTTCCTTTATAGAAAGTTAGGTACGTCAAGTGGTTCTAAATTTGTCATCTTTTCATTTTCGATAAAAAATAACTTATTTTGGAGGGCATGGGACAAATAAGACATCAAGTTTATCTGTATTTTTGATTTCATTTTCAATTTCGCAAAGTACCTCGTAATATTTAGCTCTTTTAGCAATTATAGAATCTGGTTGAAGATGAAAGACCCAGCTTCCATTATCTTCTTGGTAGCTTCTTTTTATAAGAACTTTGAGGTTATATTTGCCGATATATTTTTTATATTTAAGCAAATATTTTCCTATGATTTTTGCAACATTTTGTTTATTTATAATTTCTTCCTCTCTTTGTTCCATAAACGATCCAAGGTGTTCGTATAGTCTTGGAGTAGTAGTAATCTGTATATCGACTGGCTGATAATCTAAAAATTCTATTTCTAGGACATTGGTAGGATTGGAGCATATTCCACCTGACATTAAGTCGATTATATAGTGTCTTACCTTAAGCCAAAGTCGTCTGCTTTTTGGCACCTGTAGATCGATACCGTTTTTTTGTTCTTCTAAAGAGGCATAGAAGTATGTATTGTGTGGGATATCCCCAACCTTGATACGACTTATGCGTTTATTTGCATGTGTAATTTCAATATGACTCATACCTTTTGTTCCTTTTGTTTTCTGGCAAAATGGGTATTAATATGGATGTGTTTTAATTTCGACATGAACAGGTTCGTACTCGTCAAACTTGGCATTAATATAAAATCCGTCTGTAGCAAGAGACATCCAAACATTTCCTAATTGGACATCTATGATGCACCCATTTGTCATACGCCAAAGTATTCTATCAATTGGTATTTCTTCTTTGATACGAGATCCAGCCAGGTGCCCGGCAAATTTATAGTCGAATACTTCTTTTATTTTGGCATAGAAGTATGTATTATGTGGGATATCTTGAGCATTGATACTTAGGCGTTTAGTATCATGTGTGATTTTAATATGACTCATACCTTTTGTTCCTTTTGTTGGTCATTTTTTTCTTCTTCTTCTATTATTCCAGGTATTGTTTTCTATTGATTTACCTCTTGGTGGATCTTTAAGTTCTCGTATTGCTTTTCTTACATTTTCGATATCAGTTTTAATATCTTTTTGTAGCTGTTGAATTAGTTTTTTTAGTATTTCTGTTTGTTCAGCTTCAACTTCTTCTTTTGCATTTTGTATTAAATGTTGAATTAATTGTTCTAGTATATCTACTTGTTTCTCATTAAGATCAGCACGTAAATCTTTAAGTAGTTTTTCTAGTAAAATTTTTGGTTTATCATCGTTATTTGGTAGTTGTTTAATAAAGCTAATAAAATCCACATTTATCTCCTTATCCTTTAGACATTAACAGGCAACGAGTTATATCAAATTTAATTCTTAATTTTCTGTATTACTGATTCACAAATAAGGTTTTTCAATCTAGGGTATCCTAATAACATACTTTTATTTATACCATCTTACAAGTCACTTTATAAGCTATCTTCTATGTTAAATTAACATATTATTTATGTTGAATCAGCATATTCCGATTTTGGATTAGTCATTTGATCGATTGTTCTTTTATTTTTTTGAAGCGAATCTATTTTTATAAGACAAGCGTTTATTCTTTTTTCGCACTCTACAATAACATCTTTTATACTCGGGCGTGATATATAAGGTATCCCATGATTTATATGACTAATAATATCTTTAAACGCGCCTATCTCACCTTTAAGATAACATATATAATCAGAATCATTTATAACTTGTTCAGTATTACCTTCTGTTGGTAATTCTTTTTGTTTTTCTACACAAGATGGAATACGTTTAGTCTCTTCAAATACATCAGACATAGCTACAAGTCCATCAATTACATCTTCGGGCCAACACGGATTATTTTCTTCATTATTTTTAATCTTAGTCCACATATCTTTACCATATTCTCCTACGAATTTACAGATACCGGTCCATATGACAGGAATTTTATTAGCCTTCCGGAGATATTCAGCAAGAAACCATACATCTATTTTCCAGTCATCGATAAATTGTTTTTTAAGTAGGAAATTAAAATAATCATGAATATTAGCTTCATCTATATCAATTAGCTTACGGAACACTAGAGAAGCAACCTCTTCTTGTTTTAATAAAATGAACCAAATTTTACGATCTATAAATGAATATCTCATTGCTGCAGATACAACTTGTTGCATCTGTCGTGGTGTAAAAGGTGGATCAACATAAGTAGTTGCACATAATAAAAACGTATTGATTCCAGTGTAACAGACATTATTGCCAGTTAATTCTGCAACTCGACATACTCTGGTAAATTGTGTACTAAATAAAAACGTATTGATTCCAGTGTAACAGACATTATTGCTGGTATCAGATTGTGTATTAAGTACGGAGGCTTTTCTAACCAAATTATCTACTTCACTAAATGCGTCACGCACACCTGCATAAATTAACCTTCTTTGCTGATATGGGATATCGCTATCATTCTGCAATAGGGCAACTACGACATCTTCTGGAAACTCGTCTAACTTTCCGTGTCCTATAGGCATAGAATCTGGTTTAAGCAGTTGATCTATAACTGCCTGTTGTAAATGATCCTGATTATTAGCCCACTCTCGTGCTTCTTTTAGGAGTATTGCTATTTTTTATCTCCGAAAATAAATGTTGTTAGAATCTTATTTGCCACCAAACCAATGAAGTAGAAAACCAAAGACAACAAATAGAATAGAACCACCAACAGTGATTACGATGTACCCCATGAGCATTCGTTTACGTTCTTTTATTCTATCCATTTCATCCATTATCGCAAGCTTAGTTTTAGCGATATGTTGTTTAGATTTCAAGAAATTGCCTCCTAGTAATAGTGTTTCGTCTGAGAATATTTGTATATTATCCATTCTGAAAATATTAATCCGGTATCTCCTTCACGATAGGAATAGACCATCTCATGTATTGTCCCATATTCATTATATCGGTAGTCAACTTTTGACCAAGCACTATCAACCTTAAAACGATATGACCAAGCACTATCAACCTTAAAATGATACCGATTATAGACAGTTGCTTCTATAAATTCTTTTAGTGTAATGTCGCAGCATTTGTTATGAATTTTAATCCAAATATTATATTTCTTTTCCATTTTTGCATGATATGTTGAATTGTAATTCTCAACACAAGAAGAAATCATATTACAAGAAGAAAGCATAGGCAGTAAACTGATAATAAAAACTAGGAACACCGACTTTTTTAGATTAATTCTAGAGGCTAACATTTTTAATTTCTTTATTAAAAAACCGCTTTCAGCACATAAACAATTACCGCGATGATAGCTGTGACGAACACAAAATCAAGCAAAGTCAGAGATTTTAAAAAATCAATTTTCACATTCGCTTCCTAGCAATGTTATGGGGGTTCTTGCATCATTAGAATGGTAAAACAAATAATTATAACAAAAAAAAGAAATAGACACAGCCATGCTCCACAATTCATTTTATCATCCATAATCAGACCTCTTAAATCGCATCAATTTTTATATCTATTATATCAACTTTTTAGCAGAAACCGGAGATCGTTCAACCAACTCGGTATCCATAACGATACCAAGAATTAGATCCATCAGGTCGTTGAATAGCAGGTCCGCCTGTCCTATGTAGTTCGCCATCGTAGTACCATAGTTTTGTACCATCTGTATACTCACAGGCTGGACCGTTAACTCGATGATATTTGCCATTTATAAACCATTCTGTCGCGTGCGATAACACATTATTAACAATATATCGACCAAATTTATCTACACATTTTCTTTGCCACTTCTTTGCTGCATTTTTGCATACAATTTCATATAGTTCTTTATCTAATGTAAACCACTCAGGCAATGTACTTTTTTCATCAATCTTAACTTCCCAGTTATTAACATTAGAAGTATAGTCTCTATGTGATTGATAATGTTCCTTTTTCCCACCCGTATCGACATTAAAGACATAATCGCTGGTTGTTGGACGAACTTCTATTCTTATCCAAGACCTATTAATTACACAATCATCCTTAAGATGATGGTTTTTAATGGTTTCTTCATGATAATGTATATTAAGGTCATTAGAAGTTAATGCTTTTTTGCCTTTAGTTACAATACATGAAAATGGTTTGCACATCAGTTGTTTCCTTTTTTCGCTAAAACAGGATAAAATAACTATACTAATAAACCAGATTCCTCAACTTGCTTACCTTCAATCCAATATTCTTTATAACCATCAGTATATTCTCTAGCTGGGCCATCTTCTCTATGAGGTTTACTATTTTTATACCAAAATTTATCACCATTAGCATATTCACAAGCTGGGCCATCTTCTCTATGAAGTTTACCATTTTTATACCAAAATTTATCACCATTAGCATATTCTTTTGCAGGACCGTCTAATCTATGATATTTACCATTTATATACCATTCTTTATTACCATTAGCAGATTCTACAACATATTGTCCAAGCTTATCAACACACTTCTTCTTCCACGTTTTAGCTGCTTTTCTACAAAATTTCTCATAAGTTTCTTTGTTTAATGTAAACCATTCAGGCAATGTATTTACTTCATCAACCTGGAATATCCAAGTATCAACATTTAAAGTGTAATCATTATTTTTTGGAAAGACTTCTATTCTTAACCAAGTTCTATTGATCAGAGAAACATCTCGAAGATTATGTTCTTTAATGATATCTTCGTGATTATGAATATTAGGATTCTCACAAATCAATACTTTTTTGCCTTTAGTTACAATACAAGAAAATGCTATACACATTAGAATATTCCTTCTGTAGATTTCATAAATCTTTACCGCAATTTTCTGTCAAATTGTTGGATTCTTCTTTTTATTAACTAATTATATTTTGCGAAAATAAAAAAAATTATAGCAGATTTCTTAACACTTATAATCTGGTTTTTTATTATTTGTCGGATATCTTTTTGATTCATCAGAATCCCATTCAACGGCAGGCCCATTGTACGGATGTTGCTTAAGTCCGTTAAACTTTTGTTTGACGTTTTTAGAGGCTTTTAACAATTCCTGCATTACCCTTTTATTCTCCTCTTGTTCAATTTGTTTACCCATAGTTCCCATAGCTTTTTCTAGGTCTTCTCCAACATTTTCCCAATCTTTTCTCAGGGCCTCTGCAACAGTCTGGTCGCTAGGACAAGAATATCCATGTCGTTTTTCCATTGGAGGAGGAAAAATTTCACAGATACTTCCTATACCGGCAATAAAATTAGAGACTCTTCTGTTCTTAAAAAAAGATTTGATAAACTTAAACATCAGATCACCTTAATTTTTTTCAATAAGATCAAGTTCGCTCACATGTACCAGGTGTCCAAAAGTCCCGATTTTACCATATACTACTTCATCGTCAGTAGGTAGCTCTCCTATACCTGAGCGTACAGCATACATTACACATGCCATATTGTCTTTACAGCACAGCCAAGACTGGCCACCTGAAACTCGATCCCACCAATCTCGCAAACGAAATACTTCACCTCCGAAGCTATCAGATCCTGGATAAGGTGTTACATCTTTCTTAATTTTAACGGTCTTACCAGCAAACGGATGTGGTTCTGTGTGGTTCATTTTGAGCTTCTTCCAATAATATCTTCACAATTCGCATCTTCGACGATTTCGGAGATAAGTGACTTAGCTGCCTCAAACAATTCGTCTTCAAAATAAAGTTCTCCACATGGATATTGCATATGAAATTCAACTTTACCTATAATCCACTTTAATGAATCCGCCAATTTTTTATTAGACTCACAAAGTCTAGCAATCTTCTCACACTCAGTACAATACCACCTATTTTGACCTTCTCCCACATATGGCCTATTTATATAAAACGTCATTGCATGACCACATGTGTTCATGCCATCGTCATAAAACCTCTGGGCTTTACTAGATACACAGTCGTCATTGCTCATAATTAATCACCTTTTTAATTTGCTAAGTTTACTCGATTTCGTCAATCTGCTTTAGAAGCCAATCTATCTGATCTTTCAGTCATAGAAGTTTCTTAGTGAATTTATCTAATACTGTTTTCTGCTTTGGACTAGGATTCCAGTTAATCCCAGCATCTTCTTTCTGATCAGCAAGGGACTCAATAAAATCAATTTCCCATTTAGTAAGCCCATCTTCTACATCCAACAAATCATCAACAATTTTGCTATAATCTATTTCCATTAATAAAACAATGAGGAAGTACAATATTTGCAACGTTTTGCACAACGTTTACATCTAGGTTTTGGATAATCGCTTGAAGTGTGTCCATCCCAATTATGATATCCAAGAAAGCACAAAAGTTTTAGCCACCACTTAATTAATGGATTGAGGCTAGAAATTTCTTGAGCACAGACCCAACCTAATCTCCAAGCAACATCATCCTCATGTCGCCCAGTAGTCTTGTTGCAGTAAGTTTTGTAAGCCACGTCATTCGGCTTACCATCTAAAAATGCTTGTCTGCCCCCGTAAAAACCTTCTTTTTCTTCTTTTTCTACAATCATTTTTATTCTCCAAAATAAAAGGCAAGAACTGGTTAAAGCATGATACATTGATCTGCGTTATAGGCATACTTGCCGTTACACCGTCAAATCAAAATACCTTAACCAGGCTCCCTCTCGATTGCGAAGGTGGAATACCTTTTAGTCGCAAGGATCGGTCGCTATTCATTATATCGCATTTTTCCAACAAACCGGAGGAATTATGAAATTACCGCAAAAAATAGTAGTTTCACTCTACAAATATTATAGTTTTTACGCACTATGTCTTCTTCCAAGTTTGGCCTCACTATATTCTAAGCTTACAGGTAAACCTTCCATTGTTCTCCAAACAGGATGAAGATCAACCAAAAACCTTTTGATTATATACCTTATGGCTTGCCTATGTCTTCTCAGCTTTGAAGTAATCTTTTGACTCTTGCCATCTTTAGTAAGAGGTGCATTTGGATCATCTACACCATCGTTATGAATACCATATATTGCATGGTTCTCCATGCGGTTTTTATAGTCATAGTACATAACAGCATATGGGCTATTATCTACACCAACCTTAATAAAAGAAGGTCCAAGGACACCTGTAAGTTTACTCTTCAGCCACTTATTATGAGTAATAGATTTCTTAGTCTTTTTAGTTCCGTCTTTAGCAGTATACTCTACATCAATAAGATGTTCTGCACGAACAGATCGCCCCTTCCCATCAGGTCCTACATCTAATCCACAATATTTCCACAAACTAGATGGATATCTAGCTTTACGAATATCAAATTCACTAATAAGGACGCCTGCCATAGCTGGACCGATGCCCTTGACATTCTTTAGGAACTGGACGTAGATAGGATAGTCCTCAAGAATATTACCTAACCTGCGGAAATGCTGCTGTTCCATCTCCTCTAGATCTAGATATCCAGCAATCAAGCATAGCTCTGTATAGTCACTAATAAGCTCATCGCCCTTAAAACCTTTCTTGCGAGGAAATGTCGCTATGCCATCAGTTAATCTCTTAAAAGATGCGCGGAGCGCTTTTAATATGATCTTGCCCTCAGAATCCAGAGTATCTTCTCTTTCACTAGGTTTTTGTCCTAGTTTAGCCTTATAATTGCAAACCATACGATTACCAATCTGTATGCGCAATTTCTGTATGTCATAGGTACCGCGAACTGCAATTCTAATGTTTGTTGAATTCGTCATTTTGGTTTCCTTTCATCAAAAAATTCTTCTTCTCAAATTGTTCGCTTGACCATTTTTGGTCTTGTTTTGACTCGCTTCTTGGTAATGGTTTTCTTGTTGATCCTGACTCGCTACGGGCTATTGGTTTTCTTGATTGCTGTGACTCGCTCATGATCGATGGGTTTCTTTGGCTGATTGGCTCGCTTGTTCTCAATGGGTTACTAAAATTGACTGGCTCGCTTTTTTGGGTTGGGTTACTAATATCCTTTTGACTCGCTCGGGTTCTCTGGTTTACTCTACCTATTTGACTCGCTCTGGCGGCTTGGTTTACTTACTATAGATGACTCGCTTCACATGGATGGATTACTTTCGTTACATGACTCGCTACCGGGATTTGGTTTTCTTCGAATCTGTGGCTCGCTTGTCTGCATTGGTTTTATTAGCCTTCTCTGACTCGCTCGGCTTTAATGGTTTTCTTAGCGTGCTTGACTCGCTTGCTTACGTTGGTTTTCTAGTTGTCTGTGACTCGCTTGCGGCCCTTGGTTTTCTTGCTTTCGGTGACTCGCTTAATTTGTTTGGTTTTCTCAGCCTGACTGACTCGCTCGGATTCTCTGGTTTGCTCGCCGATGGAAACTAATCTATTTATTTTTCAAAGAAGCTAATGGCTGTTTCTGAGCCAATTAAGCCATTTCTAGACAGTTTTGTTTATAACTGTCTTAATTGAATCATCTATTATATGCGAAAAATTAAAGAAACCGGAGAAAGTAGAAAAATATTTTCGCTAAAGGAATATGGCTTCCTCACTTAAATCAGGCCCATATAATTATTGTGATAAAGATAGCTGCCACTGCAATTATTCCCACTATCATTACAATATCTTCTGACTCTATTATAAACATTTTTAAAGCCTTCCGCTGTTAGTCCAATAAGCATAACAATCATTACCCAATCATCTGACTTGACATTTTTATATCTATTATATGCGAAAAATTAAAAAAACCGGAGAAATAAAAATAAAAATTTATTTCATCGCATTAACCAAATATAAGAGCTATGATACCAATAACAAACAGCCCAAGAAGCATAAGAACAACTACCCAATCGACATTCTTAAACATTTTTATATCCTTTAAATGATTTTTTAATTACCACTGAGCAATAAAGAATAGATCTACATAATCCAGTTTCGACCACGAATCAGGATTGTCTGGAGTCCAAATTTCCCCTACAACTATAGGATCAACATACGCAGATATAGAAAAAGCTTCAGATGGAGCAAAAACAGAAAAGATATTAAAAAGATGAAGTTTCTTCAACTCAGAAATTTTAAGTACAACTCCATAAGGTATTTCTGGATCTAGATATTCAAGTAATCCATGTGATACCTCCCATTTAGTTGAACTAAAAAAGCCATTTTTTCTTACCCATCTCTGTATATACCTACCATCACTTCTACCGCAGGTCTCACCACTATAACTGTCTGCTTCTATAAAGCGATGAAATTTATTATCGCTTGTTCTCCCTGTTCTCATTTTTTTGCTAAAATCTTCTTTCATTAACATCCTAACAAAATCGTCGGCTTCAAATTGTATTAAACCAATTTCTCTAGATTGCCATTGTCTTATTTCTCTGGTTAAGAATTCTCCTTGTCTTTTAAGACCTGCACTTTTATATGCTTCAAGCTTTCGATACATTTCTTCAGGTGGTTTAGGTAGCACAAGTTCATCATTATTCTCAAAAACCTTATTTGTTTGTTCTACTAATTTCTGCAGTTCCATCATTTCTTTCCTTTTTAATGTGTGAGATTTCTAAAACTAAAGCATCGTACTTCAAATTTAGTACCAACAATTCTGCTTCAAGATCTTCGATACGGATTGTAGACGAACTCTTACAATTTACCCCATCTATCCACCCCTTGAACTTCTTGTCATTTTCCCTGTTTGTTTTTGTGGTCATTTGTTTCATCTCTTTTGACAAATATTTAATTAATTATTATATCAAAAAAATTAACACAACTGGAGAAATGGCTACTCCCGGAGTTGAACCGGGGACCTCCGCATTTTCAGTGCAGCGCTCTTCCGAAAAACTGAGCTAAGTAGCCTGTCTAATTAAATGTAGCCGCCGTGGATCGAACAGGGCTTGGCTACGTTAACCCAATAGGAGCACGGTAATGCGTGCTGTTCAAGGCTCTCACGGCTTGCCCACACAATGAAAAACAACACGATGAATAACTGCCTGGGCAGGATTTGAACCTGCGACCTGCGCGGTCAGTATACTATACATAAACTTATCACACATAGAAAAAACAGGGCGAGCCGGATTCGGACCGGCACTATTTTGAGTCAAAGTCAAATGCATTATCCATTTATGCTATCGCCCTAAATAACTAATTTCTTCAAGGCCACCTGTCAGAATTGAACTGACGTCTGATCTTTACAGGAGATCTATTTTAGCCTATTAAACTAAGGTGGCATCTAAGCCACTTTTCATCAGAGCCACCTGTCGGATTTGAACCGACGTCATCGACGTACGAAATCGAAGCTCTTCCGGGTTGAGCTAAGGTGGCTGCTAAATACCGCCAGGGGGAATCGAACCCGCCGTTTGGAGATCGAAAGTCTCCTGTGCTACCATTACACTATAGCGGCAAACACAATATCGCTAGAGAGAATCGAACTCTCATCACCAGATTGAGAACCTGGTATCCTACCATTAAACGATAGCGACAATTAATTTTTATTTTCAGACACTAGGTATCTGATTAAATCTCGTTGACCAGTATTGGTCATGTGTGCAAGAAGTATGAATATTTCTTGCATTATTATTCTATCTCCTTTGTTTAAGTTAATACCAGGTGCTGTATTTGCCTTTGTGTCCTGAATCATGGTTGTCTCCTTTTGTTTTTATTTCATCCTATCTCCAAAATCTATCTCCAAAATAGACAAATCTGGTAATTGTTTCTTCCCAAACATCAACAGGCGGCATAATTATCTTACCACGCTTACGCAAAAATGGTGCGATCTGTTGCTTCATCTTTTTCCAGCTTTCCAACGCATCTTCGTCAATTGGAGGATTCTTAACCTTTTTACGTGTTTTTTTAGTCATCACATGTCAGATCCTGGAATAAGGAACAGGGATTTAGTTCCATCTGTACAAATCTCTTCATCTGTAAATCCTTCATTTCGCAGCTCTTCTGTCATTTCTTCAAGCAATCTTTCGCCGTCTTTAAATGCGCCATCAACCACATAGTCCAATGGCCAAAAGCCACTCTCTTCAGGATCTACGGCAACAAAGACCTTGCGATCAGGATCTTGCTTTTTCAATTCATTTATCAGTTCTTGCACATTCATTTCTTGCTCCAATCATCGAATGGTCGAACTATTGACATACGACCAATTTGAATTTCTGCGACTATTCCACGCAATATACGTTCGGTTTTTACACAACTAAACCACGCTCTAAATGTGCTGGGGTGTTCAGGACTTTCACGGTTTTGATTGTATAAGTTTTGTGCAGAACTATAGTTTTCTAAGGCTTGATTTACATCGTGACAATGTGATCCGCTTCTAAGGGTCACTGCCTGGACAACCAATCCAGTATCCTCTGGATATTTTTGTGGTAACTCCTTTGTTCTATGGGGTTTAGATAGCATCAGTAAATTCTCTTTGGTTCAAATTTGCTCTTGATCAAATTCCTTAAGTTCCCTTTTGACTGCTTCGCACGCACATTCCCAAATATAACTTTCTACCTCACATTTTAGTAAAGTATCTTCAGGATTTTCCTCATACATAGGCTTAGCCTCTCCAGCAGATTTGGCATTTTCCGTAAACTCTGCTAGCAATGATAATAGATGATTTCGCATAATACACGTCCTTTTGACCATTATATCGCATTTTTCGCAGAAACCGGAGAAATCGATCCAAACTCCTTTCAATAATATCGGAACAATTTCTGACACACCTTAGACCACAATTTTTTCAGTTTACCTCCTCTTTTAAACAAAACTTTTTCTATCTTGCTCACAGTCATACCTTTAAGTTCCGCTTTCGCCTTCGCTTTCATCGCAGACTTAGCGTCAACAAAAAGATCAGAATCATGGCCTTCCTCATCGACTCCATACAATGCGTATCTATTCATTTCAAAAATCCTTTCTATTGCTTAATATCTCTTTGTTCAATAAGCCGCAACGGCTGCGCCACATTTTTTGCAATTAATTTTAATCATCTTAAATTCTCCCTAAAACACATTTGTGAGTTCTCTCGCTCACATCAATTTGCCTCCATTATTAAATTATATCGCATTTTTCGCGGAAACCGGAGGAAATAACAAGATTATCTAAGCCATTTTAACTATTTTTAAATCTTTATTTTCATCCATCAAAGACAATAAATCAGGAATCTGGAACAAGGCATCGCCACATTTGATCTGCAAATCCATTCTAACCGACATTAATATCCGTCCAAGCATATTATCTCCCACCCACTCTTGGCTATATTCGTTCCATGTGCATCCCCAAATACGGTCTCCCCAAGTATTCCCTTCAACGAGAATGTGAGGCCATGTGTCAAGCAGTTTTTTAGCAATATCTTTGTTTTGATCAAATTTCTCTTTAACTACTCTGCTCATCACGCGAAACTTAATATCTTCCCAATCTCCTCTGGGTTCGCATTTACGACCAAGACGTTTAGATTGTCCTGGTGTCTTTGCGTTCATAATTTTGTTCTTATCTTCCTTATTAGCACATTTAGCAGATTGATACACATGTTCTGCTGTAATCCATGTTCTATTGTCCAGAAAGATATCGCTGTAATAGAAATTACTTAGAAATGGATACGTCTTGTGAAAGTTTATAATAGCCATAACACTTCGTTATATCAAGATTTTAGCCCAAACCGGAGATAATCTCAAACTACAGAAGAAAAAGGTTTAGGAATTCTTTTACCATTCTCCCAATATCGTCTCTCACCAGCGTAATAGTCAATAGCAGGACCATCTTTCCTATGGCGTTTTCCATTTAGCCACCATTCTTTTCCACCATCTTTATATTCAACAGCCGGCCCATCTTCTCGATGTCGTAATCCATTTTGATACCATTCCCTATCTCCAATAATAGCCCATTCTCTAGCAGGACCATCTAATCGATGAAATTCACCATTAAGATACCAATCCCTATTACCACGATTATCTTCAATCATATATTGTCCAAACTCATCCACAAATGTCTTTTTCCATTTTTTAGCTGCTTTCCTGCACAAGTTTTCATAAACTTCTTTATTTAATGTAAACCAATCAGGCAAAGTATCCCATTCATCAACATCAAATGTCCAAGTATCAACATCTGCTATATAATAAGAAAGGCTTGTCGGATAAACTTCGATCCTTATCCAACTCCTATTTACAAGAAGATCATCCTTAAGATTATGTTGTTTAATTATCACTTCATGATTATGAACATGAGGATTGTCACAAATTAAAACTTTTTTGCCTTTAGTTACAATACATGAGAATGGTCTGCACATCAGAGTTTTTCCTTTTCGCAAAAAAGAATTCTATGGCATATTATATCAAATGTGGTTCACAATCTAGATATATGATCGTTTATTTTTTAGCTTCAACAAAGGATGTGTACTTAATAAATCTATTGTCGAATCCTATTAATTCCTGCACTTTACTTTCATTGCACAAAGAATAATAAATATCTCTAAATCCCGACATCCATAAAACATAATATGCAAAAGATTTAGTCCAAAAAAACCTGTGACCATAATAGGGGCCTTTTGCATTACCTAAATCTGACGCATTCCAACCACCAATAACACCAAGATGCTTCTCTCTTATTTCCTCTAAACTATCATATTCTGGTCTTAAACTAGATAATTTAAACTTGCCATTAACTTCTGATACGGGTTGCAGGAAATTACCTTTAATATGGGCATCAATGATCATATCAGCATCAGGAAAACCTATTCTTACATATCCTCCTGTCTGCAATGAACGATACATATTAGCAAATATTTTTGGAATAGAACGAAGAGGTAAATGTTCAATACAATGATGTGTATAATATAATTCTACGCTGTTGTCAGGTATCTCATCAAGACATGTCTCAGTTACATCTCTCTTTAGTCCGTAATTAATGTCGTAATTTGTCCAACCTGGCCTTTCAACATCATTACCACCTATCTCTATCTTTTGCACAACAACTCACAATCATGGAAAATGATCGGTAGATACATTTTCAACAAGTTCAATCTTTTTTTCTTCTTCCACAGGTTTTCCCAATCTTACCTGGTAGCCCATCATCAAATAAAGTACTGCAAACCTTGCATCTATAGATTTATACCACTCATCTTTTATAAGAATATACCAACTTTGCATTATTATTTACACATCCTTTTTAACTCCTGTAAGACGTCTGTTTTCTAACTCTTTAACTCTTGTAATATATCTGTTTGCTAACTCGCTCATTGCTCCATTAATAAACTCTAAATTTCTCCAATAGAAATTCTCATACACCTGAAGGATTTCAACTTTTTCTAACCATATAGTTTTCCTATTTCCTTCTTGTACATCATTTGTACGAAAACCAAGAGTTTTTGGTATAAATATAAAACGTTTAACAATTCTAGTCTGTCCATTTTTTTTAGGATACCATCTCATTATATTATCACCGATTTTTAATTCTTTCAATATATTGTTTTGCTAGATCGCTCAGTTCATCTGAATTTAAGTCAATAAATTCAATATCTCTCCAATCATAATCGTTGTCAACGACTTGCAATATTTTAACAGTTTCCCACCATCTAGTATCTCTTTCTTTCCATCTAGTAAGCAACCCAAGCGTTTTCGGGACGAGTAAAAACTTTTTAACAATTCTATGATCGCCTTCTTTTGCTTTATATCTCATGATATTTGTACCTTATTTTTCCAGCCACCATTCTTCCAATAATGACCTATATCAATATCATACATACATTTTTGCCACATAGAGACTTTCTCAAGCCAACGAAACTCATAATGCTTCGTCTTTTCATTAAAAAAGAATTTAGGTAATAAAAGAAACTTTTTAACTATCCTCACATCGCCAGTTTTGACATCTACAAATCTACTTTTAATTTTCCATTTCATGATAGTTTCCTTTTAATAATGTTTAAATGACTTATCACACAATTCGGGTAATAGATACTCATCATCCCAATCCTGCCATTTACCTTTTTTCAACAATTGAATAATTTCTACTTTTCCAAAAAATTTAGTTCGATCTCTAATGATTTTTGGCAAAAACAGAAATAATTTAATTTTTCTCCAAGAGCCCAACGCATTATATCCAGAAGAAACAACCTTACTTATATATCATAATTTTGCTCCTTAACGCCCGCAACGGGATTCGAACCGTGACCTGTGGCATTTCCAACTGCAATAGGAACCCACAATAACTGACTAATAGTATATCTAGGAAGGTTCATAATTACTGTTGGTTTTTAATTCCTACACCTACACACATGCTTCCTCCATGTGTGGTCCATACGTTTTTAACTTCACACCCTGCTATATCAATTAACTCTGTCATACCATCTGGCAAAACACGCCAACAATCAACAGGATATCTATGAATTCCCCATCTCAAAGGAATAGAAAGAAACAACAAACCACCAGTAACTATATGTTTACCAATTGCTTCTACTAGAACCCAAGGTCGTTTAACATGCTCTATGGTCTGTCCACTAATGACGACTCCATATTTTATATCTAAATCCCACACAATACTTTCAGGAATAATAATATCTACATTTTTTGCTTTAACAATGTCTACGCCAGTGTAATCCCATCCAGGCTCCCAAATAGGACGATATGTCCCGTTTACATCCGCACTCCCGACATCCATTACAGTTCTTGGAATAGATTTATCAAGATCATCACACAAATCTTTAAATTCTACCATACAATCTAAACTTCTCTGATCCATAAAGTACCTCAATAATTAAATTAAAAATTCAAATATATTTTCTAACTATTCCTTAAATCGACTTCCATCATACTATTAAAACAGTCACGCGTCGTCATAGTACGGAATCGGCTTCGAACGACCGGCATACTTTAACTTCACTTTCACGGTGCCGTGTGGCCGCGCTGGCGCGATGGGGATACAAGCATCCCAGTCAAGATCCTCATCCTCAGGCTTAAACGTATCAGGTTTACAACCAATCTCCTTATATCCCTTACATTTTACATTACATGTTAAAGATGAGGGTCTATTTTCACATCGGCCAAAATGAAGACAACTTTGCTCGCCCCAAACAAGATTGGCTCTTAAAAAATCTGCATCCCACTTGCCACTTTTCCAATGTCTATAATTACGAATACCGACCACCAAATTCCAAATAAGCGCTATACATATTGGTAGTCCTACAAAAACAAAAATAGCGGACAAAAAGCCAACAATAAAAGTATTCATTGTGATTATCCTTTTCTTGCTTCAATACAATTATCATCCGGTTTATCAAATTTAGTAAGACTAACAAACTCAAGTTCGCAGTCTTCACCATATCCTGAAAATGCTGTCTCAAGTATATTCTCTCCAACCTCAGCATCCTCGAACCAGCACCTAAGATCATCATCTAAAAACTCTAACTGCAAAGACTCCAATACAGCCTCATCCTTACCTCTGCACCCATTCTCCGCATCTTGCCTAATCTCCTCTTTAGTACGACCAGTGCTATTGACATCATATAATCGTACAGTAAAATCTTTAGTAAAGTAATTTTCCTCTGACTGAGGATCAAACATTTTATAGGTTTTTGGTTTCATAGGAATTTCTTCATCATCAGGATCAACTGATGCTACTAAACAATTATCTATATCACAATAAAGTTCATCACAATTAGTACCTTTTTCATACGTTATTTCTGTTACTGTCAATATAATCATATTTCATCATCTCCAATCCCTGGGTTAAGAGGAGTCCCCCTGGAAATATACTCAATATCTCTTTTAACCATTTTACTTAATTCAGCATTAGCCTCTTTTAAACATTCAAACGTTGCTTCAAGTCGCTTTATATAATTAAACAAGTCTTCGCATATCTCCCAAGCTTCGCCCATATTACAAACCTTAGTAAACGTAAACTTGCCGGTCTTTTCGTCTGTTATAGGATTAAGGACATTAGACATTAGTTCTCTCCTTTGATATTAGAATGACATAATCAAGATAATCTTCACGAATCTGCGAATACACTGTTCACCTTCATGTCTGGGTACTTGCGATAAATCTCAGAAACAAGCCCAGTAAACGACTGGTCACGGACCCATTTCGACAACCGCTTGATATAGTCAGCCACAGGGAGGGATAGTTTGCCCAAAGTCTCCTCGCCTTGCTGTTGCCCCTTGGAGGTAACGCGATAGAGTCTAGATTGAGTATTCCGAACGAAGGTGATTTCGACCAAGCCTGCCTTTTCAAGCTCATCTAGATCGTTGTAGACGACCACATCAAAGGGACCATAATCCCTTGGCTGGAAGTTGAAGCACGGGCCTCTGATATCATTAGGGATCTCTCGGTCCAGCACGAACAGGATCTTTTGCATGTGTACTGGTTCATGCGCGGCTCTGTCTCCAGCCGCTAGAGCCGCTAAAATAATCTCTTTGCGTTTCATGTCATTTTCCTATAAAAAGAACTTTGATTTCTTGTTGAGTCATCGGTATCTATTTATTTCATTTGGCTTACTTAATAGTTTCTTAGCATCTTTCTTCCCACAATAATTACCAGCAAGAATAGCAAACAAAGAAAGTACCATGATAATTAAAAACGGTGAAAATTCAACCAAGGCAAAGCGGAGGTTTTCTTTTATAATGTTCCTCCCTAAAAAAACGAATCCAGGAATAAACGTAAACAACAATAACAACAATATTGCGTATCTACTCATCTATGATGTCCTTTATGTTCTTTTGCTAATTATTTTCAATTTTTTTCTTACGAATTACTCTTTTATAATGGGTCTTAAAAACTACATTCCATTTTATTCCACAACTACATTCCATATCCCATATTGGAGTTCTATCTTGTATATGTGTGCCTACACGATACGATTCATCTTCTTTAAAACATATAGGACATCTAAATGGATTACTTGGTGCAGAAATTCTAAATCTTTGGTTTTTATCTATTACTTCCCATTTATCACGATCATCACAATCAGCACATATGTCTGATGGAGATGTGTTCATTAGATGTCCATGCTTGCAACCTAAACAATTAGGATATCTTTCTTCATCAAGAACATTAGGAATTTCGTCATTCGCTTGACGCATATGGTTATCGAAATTATTTGTCACTTTTTTTTGCCTCACCAATATTTTCGTTTATTTCTGGCTTCCAAGAACGCAACATGTGTGCGATTTGATCAATCCTAGCCATTTCTTGACCAGCACTACCAGGATACGCCCAAACATTTTCAGGTGGAGGTGGACAACCTAGTGGTAACTTATGCATCGTAGGCATCTTAAGTGGCATTTCTAACTTATTTTTCTGCCCCTTGGGCCTACGATACCACACCAAAAAAGCAATACAAACAATACAGGTAAGCATAATGATAATAACCTCAGGTACCAATGTCATATTTGCAGCCTTAATATAAATGATTATGTTAGTCATCGTTGTTGCTCCTTTTTAGATTTTTTGCTTCAAGAACAGCTTCGTCTCTATGGTTTTTTCTCACATACACTGTAAAATCATCATTTCCATCATTATCTGGACCAACATATCCAAATATACATTGAGAAAAATCTGAATTACATGGAATAAGATTATCAAGCTTGCAACCACATTCCCCATCTAATGACACCAATCCATCGCAACCATAAGAAATTATCAAATCATGGAGAACAGATATCACTTTTAGATTTTTGTAACCTGGCTGTGTCCTATTTATTAGCGGAATTGTTTTTCCTTCCTCAGTCCCCTCATCACATACCTGAAATTGTTTTAGTCTTCCCATCTGAAAATAATCTATTGGAGGATCAATTGCGTTATAGCCTTTATCTAAACAAAACCGACAAATCCAATCAAAAAAATCAGTAATTTGATCATATTTACCATGAGCGTATAATGTTCTGATAGTATCTTTTGTATATGTATGAAGATCTTGTAGGATCGGACTTCTCTCTGGAACTGAAAAATGGAAACCACATTCATTCCACTCACAAGCGAAGCTGCCTGATCTTGCATCCCAACAAACAGATAACTTATCACATTTAGGACAACGACATTGGTGCATAATTTATTTTCCTTCTAATTTTATTTTCTGTCTTTCTTCCGGTGAAGAATAAAGCCCATGAAATCCATTTTCCTCCAACCACTCAGCCAGTATCTCCTCAATATCAATACCAGGTTTAATTTCTGGAGAACCTTCTTCAAACGCCTCTGCTCTAAACCCGTCAGGGACACATGTCGCTGGGCATATCACATCACAATGGCCCATAATCTCGCTATGATCACTGATAGAACAAGAACACATATCCCAATCAGAATAAGACAAACTATCGCAATGATGTTTCTCCAACCATTGCACTACAATTTCTTGGATAGTCGTCTTTCCTACATCAATTAACTTGGGTCTATCAAGATGATTTGGCGGTTCTTTCATTTGTACTTGCTTAGCAACAAATGTAACTTCATATACACATCCACATCTACATTTAAAAGTTTGTATAAAACGACCGAACTCAGACATTTCAGAATCTATTTTTACTACGCTATGTGTAGTAAATTGTTCTTCATATCGTCTTGGACACTCAAAAGGATTAATAGAATCACTCTGCATGATTTTGTCTCCTTAATCATCGTCATAGCCTACTTGAACTACCATGCCCTGAAGGACATGGATTCTCACGAACTACAGACCAGTGCCTGTATATTTAGTGAGCTATCCCGGCAGTCCCTGCCGTTCATTATC
>SDBU01000190.1_pt1 | contig 87637 bp, 83 predicted proteins | sample 2277071 | NCBI WGS metagenome assembly SDBU01 (sample SAMN10397929, study PRJNA504765) | marine sediment metagenome | isolation source: marine sediment core GS08_GC12, 126 cmbsf | place: Arctic Ocean: Gakkel Ridge, Loki's castle | collected 2008
ACTGACAGGCTCCCTTCGATACGCGCTACTCAGGATGCCTGTCCTGCTTGAGCGAAATGCCACCCATCACCGCTATAGGGAGAGAGACAGCTCTCCCGGTTTCTTGCCCGCAATCGGGATTTAATGAAAAGATAAGCGTGTATAAATGTTGATATGTTAGAACGTTTAAACTTTCAAACGTTAAACCAATAATAGGGAGTGCAACCTGAGGGAGCACAATTCCGGTTGCCCGGCAGTTTAAACTGCGGGCTTGAAAAAAAAACCGCCCTGAAAGGCGGTTTCTAATCAATGATATTTGGATAGCACCCAATGCTAAAAAGAAGTCCTACTTAGGTGGGACTTAATTCATCCAGGCCGCAAATTTATTTGCCGGCCGATCTTGGAGAGCACCATTAACTATTAGACTCGTCCTGCCTGTCCTGAGTAGACCGAAGGTCGTACCGAAGGACAATGCCAGGCGATTTTTTTAAAACTTTTCGGTTTTAAGTTTCTAACATGACCCTCTCGCAATTGATATATTACTAATGTATAATGAAAAGAAAGGGGGAGAAAATGGGTGTAATAAAACGGTTCTATAGGGTTATTCAAATTATTCAGTCTCCTATATAATGAAATCAGGCAGCCGTTTTACCAAATATCCATTATAAATATTATGGTGAGTAAATTTCAGAAAGTGGGATTATTCCCTATCCTGGTATATCTGATTATATTGATTTCTGTGAGCAGCCCCCAAGTGGTTCTTGCAGACGATGATCCGCGCCGGACTAAGATCATTGATGTTGTCTACACTGAGTTTGAGTGGTGGCTGGTCCGCTGGGAGGATGGGACCCTGGTTTGTGATCTGTATCTTGATCATGATGATACCCCTTCAGCGGAGGAGATTTATGTCCAGTGCGGATCCGAGGTGTATGATTTGTGGGCTGAATCAGCGCCTTGCGCTATGGCGGAAACTAATCAAAAAGAAAATTGCTTTGGGCTTTATTTATTTCTAATAAGGTCTGAAACAAAACAAAAAGAGGTTGTGGTTGAGCTCCCAACCCCCCGCATTTGGATTGATCTTAAGGACTGTATTTCTGTAAGAGGAACTGAACTTTGTGCTGAAATTCCAACTCTTGTTGTAACTGCCGAAGAACCCTTACCCAACGAATCAGTGATCCGGATTCAGGGCACAATTAATGGGATCCCTTTTATTTGTTCAGGAAATACCTGTGAAGTAAATTTACGAGAAACCGGCAGTAACGGCTTACCGATTGAGTTCTGGGCAGACTCAAGTTATGGAGACAGCACAGAACATTTCCGCGGACGAGTCAGAGTTACTGAACGTATACAAACTTATATTGCGTATACAAGCGGTTGGCTTGTGGATTTCATCAGCGAGCAGAACACTGTTAATAATATCGGGGGTTGTGCCCAAATCTGGGAATCATTTCCTTCCCTTGGGATGCCCCCGGAATGGCTGGCAAATCCTGGACATCCCACTGTTCTAGAAACAAATGAACCTTATACTTATCTGGCAGGACAGCTCATCAAGCAGGGATATGTAGATTCCAGTGATTGTGAGGGATATGGATTGTTGGAAAATGGATATGCTTCCCAATGTGGATTGGAGATTGCACGCCCAGTAGTTAAGTTGTGGCAGAATAATTTCGATTCTTATATTATTCAATCTGCCCAGGAAAGTGGTATCCCTTCAATGCTGCTGAAACGAATCTTTGCCAAAGAGAGTCAATTCTGGCCGGAAACTTCCAAACATCTTTATCTTGAATATGGCTTGGGGCATATAAATGAGTTGGGGACGGATACCCTTTTACTCTGGAATCATGATTTTTACAGCCAGTTCTGCCCCTTGGTATTGAAGGAAGACGTTTGTCAAAGGGGTTATTCCCAATTAAACGATTGGAACCAGACCCTGCTGCGGGGAGCTTTATTATCAGAAATGGAAATTGACCTGCCTTCAATGGGTGAGGGAGTAGATCCGGAACAAGCCCGGGACAGTGTAGCCCTCTTCACGGAAACGCTGCTGGGCAACTGCAGCCAGGTAGGGCAAATGATAAGCAATGAAACTGACCAGGTTCCCGGAGAGGTCATCAGTTACGAGGATCTCTGGCGGTTTACGCTGGTTAATTATCATGCAGGACCGGGCTGTCTATCAAAAGCGATCCAGGTAGTGGTGGGGGAGGAAAAACCTTTAAACTGGAATAATATTTCCGTTTCCCTGGAGACAGTCTGCCCTGAGTCGTTGGAATATGTAAAAGATATCGAAAAATAGATCAATCATAACCAAAACCAGGAAACCATTGTTTGAATGTTTATAAAGCAGCGTGATTTTGACCTGCCAACCCAAATTCTTATTAGATAACTTGTCTTGACACATAACTATTACCAGGTTGAGCTTGATTGAGGGGCAGGGTGGATGGAGAAACCCAATCATTTTAACCGGGTAAATTCATGCTGGATTCCATTATTCTCTCAGACATTATTGATCGGAATATCAGATAAAGAAGATAATTACCGATTTTAGTATAGATAAAGCAAGTTTATTGTTTTGTTGTCAAGGCTCGGAAAAACTGGGGGAATGCCCTTGATATGCTGGTAATTATTAACTGAATTTGCATACCCTTATATTCTCAGATTAATAAACTATAATAAACAACGGTTTGTGATTCAGAACAGGGAGGATCATTGAAGTACGACGTTGTTGTCATTGGCGCGTCCTCAGCGGGTTTGTATGCCGCTGAGATCCTGGCAAAAAACGGGAAAAACGTAGCTTTGTTTGACCGGGCAATCTCGTTTGCTCCAGCACACAGAACTTACATTATTACCCCGAGATTATTCCAGGTAATGCCGGAGATTGAGTCAGATTTAATCAGGCATAAAATCAGCGCCATTCACCTTCAAGCGGCTGATGCATGTGCTGTTATTCAGCTTTCTTCTCCGGATTTAGTTGTCGATCGGGTTCAATTAATCACAACTTTATTGGATCGGGCAAAGAATGCCGGAGTTGATCTTCATTTTGGAAGTGAATTTCTGGATTTGAAAACGGAAAGTGGGGGCACACTGATAAAGATCCGATCCAACGCTGGAGAGAAGTTGATCAAGGCGGATTATTTAATTGGCGCTGATGGATTCTCCAGTTCGGTTGGGAAAGCTGCTGGCTTAGCTGACCCTCTAGTGGTCCCTCTCCTTCAAGCTGAAATAATCCTTCCAGATGATTGGGATCCGGGGGTAACAAAAATCTGGTTCGAGGTTGAAGAAACCCCTTATTTTTATTGGTTGATTCCGGAATCGGAAGAGGAAGGCGTGGTGGGATTGATTGCCGAACCGGGAACTGATATCCGAAAACTGCTGGACAGCTTCCTGGAAAAAGGCAAATATCAACCCCTGGCTTATCAATCCGGACAGGCAGCCCTGCATTCTCCGGGAGAGAAACTCGAAAACAAGGTAGGTGATTTAAATATCCTGCTGGTAGGTGATGCTGCGGGGCAGGTGAAAGTCACAACTGTAGGAGGAGCAGTTACCGGATTATCCGGTGGGCAGGCGGCAGCACGTGCTATCCTTGATGAAGTGCCGTACAGGAAAACGCGATTGCGAGTAACGAGAGAACTGGATTTGCATTTTTTCATTCGGCAATTACTGGAAAAAATGGACCGGAATGATTATATAAGATTAGTAGGATTATTAACTCCCTCTGTACTATCCTTTCTCAGCAGATATGATCGTGATACTATGCGCCAGCATTTTTGGAAGCTCCCTTTCAAGCAGCCGGCATTCGCTGCCTTGGGATTGAAACTATTATTTTTGAAATTGTTTCTTTTACCTTATAATCATAATACCGGTGAGCAAAATCATTAATTGCACCGATATTATGGCAAAATGGACCTCAAGAAAGAAACAGAGATCTGATCGTTTATCGAAAAAAATATTGGGTCTATTGGAAGGAGATATATTCTGAATAAATTAATGGAATGTATAAATAAAGCACCAATAAAATTTGGGATTAGGGTTGGCTCAGCCATTACTCTCTTGATGCTTGTGATCTTCTTTGTTAGCTGGTGGAACACACCCTTAGGTACTGAACTTGAGAAAATCACGGAGACACCTGCTAAAAGTATGCTTCAGGCAGCTGCCGAGGAAACCCTCATACCAGATATTAAAGCCAGTCCGGAAACAGAAGAAACAAAGGCCCCGACAGAAACTGTCAGCTTAACCCCTTCCGCTACTCCTTCTCCAGAAACCATCTGTGGAGGACCTGAAACAATGTATTTTCTGATGACTGGCGTGGAAGGCAAGAATTATATCTACGGCCTGTCTGATGCCATCCGGGTGGCACGAGTGGACTTTGTGAATGGGAAGATTACTGTCTTACCTCTACCCAGGGATATGTATGTTTCGATCCCTGTGGCTATTCCTGGAATTACTGAAACTTTTACTAATGGCAAGCTGAATCAGGCGTATTTTTACGGATCCCCCGGGATGGGCTATTATGAAGGGGAAGATCACGCTCCAGGCTTGTTGGCAAAAACTATTGGCCAGAACTTCAATTTAAACATAGATCGATATATCTCTGTCAACACCAGGATCTTTCGGAGAATGGTTGATCAAATTGGAGGAGTAAGTGTCTATATACCGGATGATGTTTATGGACACCGTTTTCAAGAACCCGTGTTGTATCTAAAAGCAGGCACTCATCATTTGGATGGAAAACAAGCCGAAATGGTAGCTCGCCATCGGACGCTGATCGGTGATTTTGGCAGGGTGAGAAACCAAACAATTTTGTTTAAAGCGTTTGTCAAGGCGCTGCTCACCCCGGAGGGCATAAAGAACATTCCGGGCTTGGTCGAAATTTATCAGGACAATGTCTTGATGGATTTCACGCCAAATGAAATCAGCAAACTGCTCTGCCTGATCGCAAAAATTGATATCAAAAATGATATCGTTTTCACTGAATTTCCTCAGGAGCTAGTAGAGGAGACAAGAGTTTATGATGAGGCGCAAGGATATAATATGTATGTCCTCATTCCTGATCATGATCTCGTGGTAGGGCTGATAGATGACTTTCAAAATGGCCTCTGGCCATGATCGGCGCTGGAGTACTTGTTGAATCTTCCTTCCGCCTGTCTCTAAATCTCCTCCTCATTGGTATGCACCCCGCAAGTCGGACAAATAAATAAAAGCCTCTCCAGACTAATTATCAAACTGACGTCTGAATTCCAAAGGCGTCAGTTTTGTTTTTAGTGCCGACTAAAGTCGTAGCAGGAGCTACGCTGAGTGTCCCTATCCAGGGACGCTTAATCTTCTGTGGTCTACGGGATAAGTGGAAAGCTTAAGCATCGACGTAGGTCAAAGTTTATCCTGAGCAGGGTCGAAGGGCTCGGCACCAGCCCAAAGCCGGGCCTTTTGCGAAGCACCCTGGCGGGGCAGTCCCCTGGTAAAAGATCGTGATAAACAGGAGATCGCTTCGTCTCTGAACTCCTCGCGATGACCGTTTTATGGAAAGACCCATCCTTATCAATAACAAAAACACCACCTTTTTTTGATTCTCTCACAGGAGGTGTTTTTATTTCGTGTCCTGTTTTTTGGGTTCAGTTCCTCATTCAGGGATTAGTAATCAGTGTCGTTTTAGGCGCTCTTGGGTGTTCCCCTAAGGTGTCTAAGGTGTCTGGTAAATTGTCGCTCTCTCCCCCCTGGGAACCCTTCTAGATATCTCAGAAACGATCCTTGTAGATCAAGAGGAAAAATCAAATACCTACCAGGTTTTATATGCGCAAAGGCGGCGGCAAAATCCATTTTAGATGGTAGTTCATTCCGGAAGACCAATTTAAAAAGAAAGATAGAGCTGGATCTGCATTTCTTTATTCAAAAAATGTTAGATGAAATGGACCAGAAAGATTAGTAGCAGTTGAGAAAAACATAATCATGATCACCTGATGTTTAATCATTTCTCAGGAAATATGATTGCGATTTAATCCGGCAGCATTTTAGGAAATTACATTTATTCAACCCCGTTTTATCCCGCTGGGTTTAAAATTACTGCTTCGCTGATAGTAAAAACAGGCATAGATATGAGGGGTTAGGACATTGCGCATAGTAAGCTTGCTATGGATTTAGTATTTGGTGACTTCCATTGGAAATCGTGGTATGATGCCGTATTGTCAGAGACAAATGAAATGGGCAGTTTAGAAACTAAAAGAAAAAAAATATGAAGATCAAAGATCAATTCAAAAAAATCGACATAAGAATGCTTAAAATCGCTGTTCTGGGAATTTTGATATCTACACTTTTAATTGGGGGAACATACTTATTATTTACTACCTGGAATAAACCGTTGAATCCTGCTTTGGAGCTTGGTAGTGTGACTGCTGAATCTTCCCCGGAAGGTCAGGCATCACAAACTGGCGAAGCCGGCACAGGCATGCCTGATGAAACTCTTCAACCCACAGTGAAACCAGTGTGTGGTGGACCTCCCACAATGACTGTGCTTATAACCGGAGTGGCATCTAAGAATTACCTTTATGGATTAGCAGATGCCATAAGAGTTGCTAGGATTGATTTTCAGACTCAGAAAATTACTGTTTTGGCATTACCACGTGACTTATGGGTGGAAATCCCAGGTCTTGAAAGCCAGGACATTACTGTTGGGAAACTGAATCAAGCTTATTTCTACGGAACCGAAGGAATGGGATATTTCAGCGGCGCTGGATATGGGTCAGGATTACTTGCGGAGACGCTGCTGAACAATTATGGACTCCGAGTCGATCATTATCTATCTGTAAACCTCTCCAGTTTTCAGATTATTATTGATACTTTGGGCGGTATCGATATTTACCTGGCCCAGGATGTGTATAAGAGGGTTAATGGTCAACCTGAGTTATTCTTGAAGGCGGGATCTCACCATCTAAATGGGAAAAAAGCAGAAATATTGGCCCGCCAGCGGATTGAGATCGGTGATTTTGGCCGGATCAATAACCAGACAGTAATTCTGAAGGGTATAGCAGCCAAGATGTTCACTCCTTCAGGGATAAAAGCGATCCCAGACCTGGTCAAGCAGCTGAAAAGGAATGTGAAGACGGATCTCAGTCCGGATCAAATCAGCCAGCTGGTTTGTCTGGCTGGAAAGATTGATTATCAGGAAGATGTATCCTTTGAAACTTTGCCTGAGGAATTAATGGACCAGACCATGGTCTTTGACCCGACCAGAGCTATCAATACCTCAGCCTTGGTAGGGGATACCACTGGTATCCGGAGTTTACTGGAGGACTACCAGGCAGGCATCTGGCCTTAATCTGCGCGAGCCTGCTCGTTGAAAAGAGAGCAGATGAGGTTTCTTTCTCCTATTTCCTTACCTGGAACCTGTTGAAAAATACTTGGGCAATGACAGCCGCTGCGGGGAAGCGTCGGAGCTGATTCTTCCAGCCATTTGCGGAGATAAACATTCCTTGTCTACCAATCTTCATTATGATATGATACGGCGAGTGTGGCAAATAATTTTCAATAAATAATTGGATCTCGTATGCTTGAATCATTAGAACGGTCACCGATCAAAATTGGAATCATCCTGCTGGTGTTAATTGTGTTAAATGTAGGGGGATGGTATTTATACTTTAACTGGGAGGAGCCACTTGGTGAGAGTCTGGATCTCCCAACTCCGACAGTGGTAGCTGTGATGGCTTCACCCACAGCAGATAAGACAATAGAGACTCCAGAATTAGAAGAAGATTCTCCCACGGTTACACAGGAACCCACCTTGACACCCACAATTGAGCCGGTGTGCGGAGCTTCTCCTTATCTAACGGTGTTAATATCCGGCGTTGCCTCAGAAGGATACCTCTTCGGTCTGGCAGATTCAATCCGGGTTGTTCGTTTTGACTTTCAGCGCCAACAGATCACTGTACTGGCAGTACCCCGGGATTTATGGGTAGATATCAACGTCACCGCCCAGTCCGAGGTCACCGAGGGGAAACTTAATCAAGCATATTTTTATGGAACGGAAGGGATGGGATATTTTAATGGACCAGGTTATGGGTCCGGTTTATTAGCCCTCACTCTTCAAGAGAATTTTGGGCTGCGGGTAGATCGCTATGTTGCAGTCAATCTTTATGCGTTCCGTGAAATGGTTGATGCCATTGGCGGTATTGATGTCTACTTTCCAGAAGATATAAACACTAAATGGTTTGGTGAGCCCAAACTGTATCTCAAGGCTGGTTCTCGCCATTTGACAGGTAAACAGGCAGAGAAGGTCGTCCGGGCCCGGATAGGGATTGGTGATTTCGGACGCATTCGCAACCAAACCTTGGTATTGAAAGCCATTGCTGTAAAGATGCTAACGGCTAACGGTGTAAAACAATTACCGGATCTGGTGAACAGGTTGAGTACTTATATCCAGACTGATTTCAGTCCGTCGGACTTAAGTAAGATGATCTGTCTGGTAGCCATGATTGATCCCCAGGAAGACATTATTTATGAAGCGATTCCGGAGGACCTGCTTGTGGGAGAATGGGTGATGGATGAATACCAGGGATATCAGGTTTACGTCTTAACCTATGATAAAGAGGTTATCACCGAACTACTGGCGAATTTCCAGGCGGGTGTATGGCCGGAACAATAATCTCCTTGATCTAAAAATTACAAAACCGGATGCAAAATTGAGCATCCGGTTTTTTTGTTTATTAAGCGACCCGCAATCTGCCAAAGATTACGGGTCGTTTTATTGGAAAATTGTTATCCCTATTCGATTTCTTCGCCTTCTTGCAGCAGATCTTGATACACACCTACAACTGCTTTGGCAACTGATTTCCAGCTGAAATTATCCTCTACATAGGGACGGGCATTTTTTCTGAGACTTTTATTTGTGGCAGGATCGTCTATTAAGATTTTGATCTTTTCCGCCAGTTGGTCTGCGCTTCTGGGTTCAAATAAAGCGCCAACAATATTTTCCTTCACTGTAGATTTTAAACCTCCAACCCGGGAAGCGATGACACTGCTGCCGCAAGCCATGGCTTCAATAGCAGTCATTCCAAACGGTTCATAATAGGAGGGAATCACAGTAACGTCTGCTGCGCTGTAATACTTGGACAATTGATCTTGAGGTTTTCCACCGGTGAAGGTGACTTGTTTTTCAATTCCGTACTCATCAATTTGGGACATATATTCCCGATACGGTTCTTCAGATAGTTCTTTCCAGCTAAGGAATGGTTTATCAGTTGGCGGACCGCCCACAATTACAGCCTGAATCTGGGGATCATTGGCAAGATAGATCGCTTTCAGAAGGGTGTCGATGCCTTTCCTTTCTTCCAGGCGTCCCACATATGTGATCAGGAAGTCATCGGTGGAAAAAGCGATTTCGGTCCTCGATTCCTCTTGGGGCAGGGGCTGGAATAGGTCCAGGTTTACGCCGCAGGGAATTATTGTAATTCTATCCGGATTGGTCTGATAATATTCAACCAAATCAACTTTTTCTTGCGGACTTGTAGCGATGATCATGTCAGCCGTATGACATATTTTCCTTTCAATTTCAAACCTGGCTCCAGGGCTTTGGTCTTTATCCCCCAGAACCTCACTTTTTACCGCTCCCAAAGAGTGAAAAGTGTGAACCAGAGGTATCCCCCAGGTATTTTTAAGATGTACGCCCACTGCTCCGCTGAAGTAATAATGGCTGTGAACCAGTTTATAGTGAAGCCCTTTTTGAATTTGATACGATGGTATCCAGGAAGCCAGGTCACCAAGTAATGACACAATCTGTTCTTTTTGGATAGAGTCGGAGGGACCAACCGGGATCCTGATTACCTGCGTCCCCCGGGAATATTTTTCTTCAGCAGGCTGCTCGTCATTTTCCCAGCGGGAATAAACATCTATTGTTAATCCGAGCGCACCCAGGTAGCGAGACAACTCTTTTACATATACATTTTGCCCCCCATGATGGGAGCCACCCAATCGCGCTAGAGGATCTCCATGGATGGATACAAAAGCGATTTCCAATGACATGACTTCCTGCCTTTCCTACTGTTGGACAAGTGTTTCTTCTATTTGATTATAAAGCAGTTCTTTATTAATGAGTTGGATAACATGACCGATATTCTGTAATTTTAATGCGGCGACTAGGTGAGCAAAACAAACGGCTTCATTCCAGGTTTTTCCGTCTAGATGAGCGACCAGCAGACCACCCCAGAAGGCATCACTACCGCCAATAACGCTGTCTACCGCAACGAGAGGTAATGGAAATGGACCGACCCTTTCTATTTTGTCTCCGGTCGAAATGGTAACAATGCCTCCGCTGCGGGTTACGATAACAACCTTGGCACCTAAATCGTGAAATCGTTCCATGCAGGCTGCTTCCAGTTCGGTTTCACTCATGTTTGGATCGAATAATAAGCGGGCATCGTTAAAAGATGGTTTGAAAATTCAGGCCAATCCGGGTCAATAATCTTTCGAGTGAGGATATCCACCTGGTGTCCAAGTTCCTTCATTGCCAGGGTAACCTGTTTTACATAAACCAGCTCACCTCCGAAATCAGGATGTTCGGTCCAATAACTATCCTCTGGGTCAAAGTTCCCCTGGGGATTAAGGAATGCAATTCGCATCTGAGTGTCCTCGGGGGTTACGGTTTGGCAAAGTCTACGGTGTAAAATTTGCGAATTGTACCGTTATGTTGGTAATAGATTACTCCCACGCCGAGTTTGGTAGAGTACCGAGAGAGAATTGTCCGTTTGTGTATATTATCTGTGTAATTTGAATCTTGAGAGGGGTGGTTCATCCACCAATCAAAAGCACTCTCCGGGGTGATATATCCTCCATAAAATATCTCAGAACAACAGCAGTGATTGTAGCACCAGTTGGGACCGTGACCCAGAGCAACGGATATTCGCTCATAAGCCTTCCTGCCGTCCGTGGAAGTATGACTGTACGTGCCGTGACAGGTCATGTCTCTGCCATGTTCACGAGCTGCATTTACAAGCCTGACATCGATTTTTAATTTCGGCAACCCACGGTCTTGTCTGGCTTGATTAATCAACTGTTTTATCCGCTCCTCTTCATTGAGCAGCACGGATGTGTAGGAACAATAACTGGAACTTGGGATGGGTGTATTGCTGGGGACAGGGGTCGCGGTGGCAGGTTGGGGGGTATTTGTAGGTGTTCCAGGTGTAAGATTTGGGGTTTCTGTCGGCAGGGGAGTTGTTGGAGTGGATGATGGTTTGGCTGTTTTGGTGGCAGGCGTAGAGGACCCTTTAGTGGAGGGCTGATCCGGGGCTGAAAAGACCTTAAGATTCTTTGTATTCCCGGAGGTTGTAGCATAATAACCCCACAACCAGCAATTTTTCCCGGTTTGTCCCGGATCTTTAATGATCCAATAGGTATAACTTGAATCCCTGCCTATCAGTGCGGCAGTTTTACCCGGGAAAAGGGGGCTCAGTTTAGAATAAGAGATTCCAGGTCCGGTTCTACAGTTTGTTGTAATAGATACTTTCACTGTTGTCTGATCGGGAGATTGAGATTTCTTGACTTCTACAGATGCAGTAGAGGTGGCTGGCAGGGGGGTGAGTGATGCAGGTTCAGCTGTCAGAGTCTCTGTATCTATCACAAGCTCAGTTGCTGTAGATGTGCTTGTAACGGCTTCTGTCGGAGTTGGCGTCTTCGATGGAGTAAAAGTTGGCGGTGGTTCTCTTGTGGGTGTGAAAGTGGATTTGGTGTGAAAAGGAGTTTTGGTTGAGGTACCTTTGACGGTATATTTAGGCGACGTTTGGACTCCCTCACAAGCACTACTTATGCTGGTGAGTAGAAAAAATAACAAAAAAACCTTTCCATACTTATTGTGGAACATATATATACTGGTATTAAAAGGGCTGCCTGTTTCTGATCCGCTTCTTCACACCGGAGATGCTGCTAGATGGAGTGTGCTTGGTCAATGTTTAAGGGTAAGACCTTGGGATCTAATTACCATTATTATAACAACTCAATCTGTATCACCCCCTTTGATTCCGTGTTTTTCATACCTAACAAAATTGAAAGGCAAGTTCTTGAAACCCTTCAAGAATGGGACTATTCAGGTGCGGACATAACCGAAAACTCTTGGACAACAAATAAATCTGCTCTTGAACGTAGAATGGTTTGTATTCACCAACCGCTGATGATTTTAGGCATTGGGTTATGATAGACTTTGAAGTGGGGATTTCTTCCCAGGGATAAAAGAGAGGAGTTTACTCATGGTTATGACCTCAAAAGATCGTGTTTTAGCGGTGTTGAATCATGAAGTCCCCGATCGAGTGCCAATTGTTATTGGTGTTAGCAATGCTACCGGGATTAAAATGAAAACGTATCGGGAAATAAAAACAATTGCTGGGATACAAGCACCTGACGAGTATATTTATGATTGGCCAGAATTGGGTACTGCAAAAATTGATGAAGCTACTATGAAACGCCTGCACAGTGATGTGAGGGGCGTGCGGGATTCTCACCCGGCGAAAACACTGGAACGTAATCAATCCAGGGAACTACACAGTCCATTTATTGACAGCTGGGGAACTGGCCAAAAGGAGATTGAGCCGGGCGAGTGGTTTCCCGGTGTGCACCCGCTTGCCAAAGCGGAAACGATTGAAGAGATTGATGAATATTCTAATTGGCCCGATATGAGTGATCCAACCCGCGTTGCTCATGTTAAGGGGGCAGCAAAAGAATTGGCAGATCAGAACGAGTACGCAATTCTTGCTGCTCCCTGGTTGTTGTTTCCTCTTGAGCGGGCATTTGCCATGCAAAGTATGGATAGCTTTTTATTAAATATGGCTATCAAACCAGATTTCGCCAGGGCTATGCTGCAAAAAACTGCCGAAATGTGTAAAGATTTGATGGAACCATTTTTGGCTGAACTCGGCGATAACGTGGATATGATCAAAATCGGCGATGACCTCGGAACACAGGAAAGTTTGTTAATGTCTCCAGATATGTACCGGGAAATCTTGAAACCAATTCATGCGGATTACATTCAATTTATTAAAGATCGCACAAAAGCCAAAGTTTTCTTCCACACCGATGGTGATGTTGTCCCGTTGATTGAAGACTTCATTGAGATGGGAATTGACATATTAAATCCGATCCAGACCTCAGCCGGAAAAATGGCTGACCTGGCTAATTTGAAAAAACGTTTTGGAAAGAACATTATCTTTTGCGGTGGAATAGATACACACCGAGTCCTGCCTTCTGGTACCAAAAACGAGGTCCGGGACGAAGTTAAGAGAGTTATGAATCTACTGGGGGAGGGCGGTGGTTATATGATTGCTTCCGTTCACACGATTATGAATGATGTGTCTGCTGAGAATGTGTTAACAATGGTTGACGCTGTGAAAGAATTTGGCAGCTACCCGCTCAGTTATTAAAACTACATTCTGTGGAAAAAATAGAATAAAAAAGGGCGCTGAATTGGACAGCGCCCTTTTTGTTAGAAAAATGTAACCTCTCCTTTATTCTTTTTCGTATGGCTGTCCATCTGCAGCAGGCATCTGTCCGCGTCCAACAACGCCGGCCAGGATAACCATAGTTGCTATATAGGGGAACATTAACATAAACTCAGATGGGATAGGAACTTTCAAGATGGTTAATTTTGAAGCTAATGCATCAAAAAAGCCGAAAAGCAGCCCGGCACTGAAGGATCCAAGTGGATTCCAATTTCCGAAAATCATGGCTGCCAGGCCAATGAAGCCGCGGCCTGCAGTCATTACTTCGTCAAATCTGCCCACAGACCCGAGGGTGAAGTAAGCGCCGCCGAAACCAGCCATGAAACCACCCAGAATCACAGAGATATAACGGGTCCGGAAAACATTGATGCCCAACGTATCGGCAGCTTTGGGATGTTCACCAACCGCGCGGGTTCTCAAACCCCAGCGGGTGTAATATAGACCGATAGTCAGCACAATCAGGAAGAAATATAAAGCATAGATAAATATGTTGTGCTGGAACATGATTGGTCCAATAAAGGGAATATCAGAGAGTATGGGAATATCGTAAGTGGGAAAACGCCCCGGATTATTTAATTCCTGGTACTTTTGTAAAAACTTAGCTGAAAGGAATGAAGTGATGCCGGTCGCGAAAATATTGATCACAGTTCCAGCTATGATTTGATCTGTTTTATACTTGATCGAGAGCACTGCAAGCACAGCTGCCAATAATCCGCCGGACAAGACAGCAGCCAATAATCCAATCCAGATATTGGTGAGGCTGCCGACCAAGGCACCGACAAAAGCACCGGTGAGCATCATGCCTTCAATAGCAATATTTACCACACCTGACCGTTCACAAAGTACGCCGGAAAGAGCTCCCAGAGTCAATGGAACAGCTTTTATCAGCGAGCTCCTTATCAACCCTGCCAGGTTGAGGCTGCCGTCTGCTGTAGCCCAAGTTAAAAATGCAAAGATAAATAAGCCGCTTACCAATCCAAGAACAAGGTTGGTGCGTTTCTTAAATCCACGGGCAAGCTGGTAACCGCCTAAACAGAGGCTGATACCCGCCAGGATATTTAGCAAGGGCAGACTGGAAAATACCCAATTGGGAATTTGTTGATCCGAGCCGCCGGGGACCATCCGGAACGTTGTTTCAACCCCGGCTGGAACTGTCCGCACGAAAATTAACCATATTAACCCTGCCATTAGCAGGAAGAGGATTCCCATTGTTCGCCGTCGAGCAGGAGATATTCTTTGATAGTTATTTACAGTGGATGAGTTTGTTGTCATGGTTAGTTTCCTCCCCAGCCGCGGAGTGTAACGGCATCAATATCATGGTCTGGTTCTCGTAAACGGTATATTGTCCTGATGATCGCAGGAGCTGCGATGAACGTCAGGATAAATGCCTGGAGAACCGAGATGATATCAATAGGAATACCTGCGGACAACTGCATCTGGATCGCACCGTTCCTCAAGAACCCGAACAGGAGGGCAGATAACACTACCCCCATTGGGTGGCTTTTTCCCAATAACGCTAATGCAATCGCATCAAAACCGTAACCGGAGGAAAATGCGAGAGCCAGGTTGTGATTCACCCCAAGAACTTCATTTGCGCCAGCGAGTCCAGCAAGTCCGCCAGAAAGGAACATAGCCAGCACGGTACTTTGGATGATGTTCATCCCAGCGTACTTGGCAGCTCGCGGATTAGCTCCTACAGTCCGCAGGGTATATCCCCAGGTGGTTTTAAACAGAAATAAATAGACCAGATAAGCAATGAATAATGCAATAAAAAATCCCAAATGAAACCGGATGGGAGACTCAAAAAACCGGAAAAGTTTTGCGGAATCCTGAATTTCGGCACTAACTGGTGAAAATCCTTCTGGGTTTTTCAACGGACCGCGTAATAGAAATTCACTAAGTCGGAAAGCAATATAATTCATCATGATGGTATTAATTACCTCATGGCCGCCAGTTTTGGCTTTTAACCAGCCGGGGATAAAACCCCACAAACCACCTCCAGCGAAACCTGCCAGAAGAGAGATTGGGATATGGATAATTGCCGGAAGACCTTTTAAGAAAATAGCAGCCGTGACAGTAGTCGCTGCTCCGATGAAGAGTTGTCCTTCGGCGCCGATATTGAATAAGCCTACTCGAAAACCCAGGGCGACTGCCAACCCGGCGAATATATAAGGTGTGGAAGTCACTAGACTTTCAAAGAAAGGGTTAAACGCCCGTCGTATATCTGCTGCTTCCCCGGCTTTTATGGCGTCGATAATTTTTGCCGGGTTGCCCACAGAACCATAAAACAAGGCTTTGTAGGTTGCCCAGCCTGCGCCGGCAGCAGCTTTTATCCCTTCCCAGAAAGATGTGTTAAATGCCTGGTAGACTTCCTCTGATGTGCCGGCCACAAGGAGCCCTCCCAGGATCAAACCGGTCACAATAGCCAAGAATGTCACTATCAGAGGGCTTTTCGATAACTCCTCAAGGAAAATTTTTCCAGCATCCTTTTTCGATTCTTGATTTTTCTCTTTGTTACTCATAAATTTATTCCTTGTGTATCTAGATCTGACTAGATCAAGCTTCAACTACACCTGCCATAAGAAGACCGATTTGTTCTTTAATGGCATCCTTACTATCCATAATGGCGATGATCCCACCATTAAACATCACCGCAATCCGGTCCGAGAGTTCTAGTATTTCATCTAATTCAGTTGAAACCAGCAGAATTGCACAGCCGTCATCCCTCTTTTCAAGCAAACGGGTGTGGATGTATTCAACTGATCCAACGTCCAACCCCCGGGTTGGCTGCGATGCAATCAAGAAATTTATCGGTCTTGAAAATTCTCTGCCAACAATAACCTTTTGTTGATTTCCACCTGAGAGAGAACCGACCGGGATCAGAGGACTTGGTGTGCGGATATCAAATTTTTCAATGATGTCAGTTGCATTTTCGAGAATAGAATCTTCTTGAATGACGACCATCTTTGCAAAAGGTTCTTGATAGTAGGTGTTTAAAACCAGATTGTCTGCAACGGTTGCTGTGAGCACAAGACCGTCCTGCTGTCGATCTTCCGGAATATGAGCAGAACCAAGCTCAGTGATAACACGTGGCGAGGACTTATTGATATCTTTTCCCTGAAGGGTTATATTGCCTTTCACAGGGTGGCTTAATCCAGTAATTGCCTTTACAAGTTCAGTTTGTCCATTGCCCTGTACGCCTGCAATTCCCAAGATTTCTCCCGAATGGACATTAAAAGAGACATTTCGAACTGCAGTATGATTTAGATCATCTAAAACAAACAGGTTCTCAACCTCCAAAACCTTATCCTTTATCTTGGCAGGTTTTTTATCAACTTCAAGGGAAACATCACGTCCCACCATCATGGTTGCTAGTTGTTTTTTGTCTGCTTCTTTCGGTGTCGTGGTACCAACAACTTTTCCACCTCTGATGACAGTAATACGATCGGCAAATGTCAAAACCTCACGCAGTTTATGAGTAATAAAAATGATGGATTTGCCACTATCTACCAGAGACCGCATAATTGTGAACAACTCGTCCACTTCCTGAGGTGTTAATACGGCAGTTGGCTCATCCAGGATGAGGATATCCGCCTCACGGTAGAGCAGCTTGATAATTTCCACACGCTGCTGGACTCCTACCGGTAGGTCCCGGATATAGGAATCAGGGTCAACTTCAAGTTTGTATTCATGGGAGATTTCGCGAATCCTGGCTGCCGGAGATCTGCGGTTTAAAAATACGCCCAGGCGGGTAGTTTCATCTCCCAGTATGACATTTTCTGTTACGGTAAATACCGGTATGAGCATAAAGTGCTGGTGGACCATGCCAATCCCGGAGGCAATAGCATCCCGGGGAGATTTTATGTTGATCTCTTTCCCATTAACGAATATTTCTCCCTCATCAGGATCATATAATCCGTATAGAATATTCATCAGGGTTGATTTTCCAGCCCCATTTTCTCCTAATAAAGCATGAATCTCACCCTTATTTAAGGTGAGATCAATTTGGTCGTTTGCTAAAACACCTGGAAAACGTTTGGTAATACCCCGCAGTTCAAGGATTGGCTTCATATTTTCCTCGTTTTATTGTTATTAAATTATAAATATTTGGTGATTTTTGCAAAATTATACCATAGAGTAGTATTGAAGAATTTACCCATTGGTTTGCATGGTAAATTTTATTTTTTGAGCTTGTTTTATAAAATCCTCTAAAGGCAAAAATTCCCTCACTGGACCTAAAATTCCAATTTTATATTCTGCAATCGCCTGTCCCAATTGGGCAGCTTCTAAGGGAGACATTCCCTGCAATAACCCGGATAAAAGACCGGACCAGAACGCATCTCCAGCGCCGGTGACATCCATAACTGGAACAGAATTAGCGTGAATATGAACCCGTTCACCTGCTGATGTTCCCAATAGTGCACCTTGACTGCCCATTGTGAGCACAACAACAGCTGGTCCGAGATTTAAAAATGACTCCAGATATTCCACTGGTTTCAAACCGGGTCCAAAGATACGAAAGCAGTCATCCAGGGAGGGTTTGGTGACGGTGATTAACTGGAAAATTTCCTTCAGGAAGAGTAAATAATCTGGCAAGTCCGGCCAGATTCCGGGATGGTAATTTGGATCCAAAGAGATCAATAAATCCGCCTTGTGGGCGGCCTTCAGTAAATGATAAATTGTAGATCTACAGGGATCTTGTGATAGAGCAAATGCAGATGTATGAACAGCTTTAGAATCAGCAACTGCTGAGATTAGCGGATCAGTTAATGTCAAACATCGATCAGCGCCGCGGTAAACAGTAAAATCCGGCGTTTCTGTTTGCCGGGCAACGGGAATGATGGTGGTGGGCGCTTCGGATGTGGATTGGAGATAAGCAAGGTTCACTCCAGCTACAGCGAGCTCTTCGCGCAGAAAAATCCCAAAACTATCTCGTCCCACACAAGCTCCCAGCGCTGCTGGAAAACCCAATCGTGATAGATTCATAGCGAGGTTTGATACTTCACCGCCGGCAAATTTCTGGAAGTTGCTGGCATCTTCCAGCGTATTCACAATCTCGGTGGCTATTAAATCCACTACGGCTTCTCCAAGTAAAAGAAATTTAGATTTGGATTTTTCTATCATATGTCTTGAGTATTATTTATCCAGATTTTTAATGGAGTTTTCCCTGTCAATATTCACTTTCTTGCCCGGTTTGCCCCTTGTGGGGAACGCCTATTTTATGAAACCGGAGTGTCCCAAGTTTATCCGGTTGGAGAAATATTGTCAAACTATTCCTGAAAGGATTTGAAAACAGTCAATAGGTTTGTCTGGTAAACTAAAAACAAGAGATCAATACTTAGAACATCGGGGATTACCTATGAAATATGTTAGCGTTGAAGAAATGATATCAATTGAAAAAGCAGCGGTTGCTGCTGGTCATTCTTACGATGCGATGATGGAGGCGGCAGGAAGGGGTCTGGCAGAAGTGATCCAGGAAGAATTCGGTCATTTACCGCAGAAAAGGTTAACTGCCTTGGTGGGTTCCGGGAATAATGGGGGTGATGCGCTCGTTGCTCTTGACTATCTGCTTTCCCGGGGCTGGCAGGTTTCCGCATTGCTGTTCAGGAAACGGTCTCCCCAGGACCTTCTGATGAAGCGGGTTCGTGATAACGGAGGTACGATCCTGGATTGCAGCGAGTATCCCCAGAGCCGAGATTCCATTCAACAAGAACTTTCCGAAGCGAATCTTATTCTTGACGGTGTGCTGGGAACCGGCATAAAACTCCCGATCCGAGAGCCATTAGATGATCTACTGGGTTTCGTTAAGGAAGAAATTAACGGGTTAAGAAAAAAACCACTAATTGTTGCCGTAGATTGTCCATCCGGTATTGATTGTGACTCGGGGCAAGCTGCTCAAATGTGCCTGAAAGCAGATCTCACTGTAACAATGGCGGCTGTAAAACAGGGTTTGCTTCGTTTCCCAGCCTATGATTATGTAGGAGATCTTCAACTGGTTGAGATAGGATTGCCTGATGGATTACCTGAAATGGAGAACATTAGACGCGAAGTTATTGAGACTGAATGGGTAAAGCAGATCATGCCAGAGAGACCTCTAAATGCTCATAAAGGGATATTTGGGACTGCTCTGATCATCGCAGGATCTGTGAACTATCCTGGGGCTGCTATCCTGGCCGGAGAATCTGCTTACAGAATTGGGGCAGGATTGGTTACCATGGCTGTCCCGGAAACGATTTACTCCGGGGTAATTGGGAACTTCCCGGAAGCTACCTGGATCCAACTGGATGATCTAGATGGGGCGATTTCTTCGTCAGCTATTGAACAGATCAAAGAAGCCCTTGAACGACCAACGGCCTGTCTTATTGGTCCCGGGTTGGGAACAAATTATTGTTCCAGGGATTTTTTGAAAAAGGTTCTACGATTGAAGACTTTACCGCCGCTGGTGCTGGATGCAGACGGGTTAAGATTAGTGGCAAACAAAAAGGATTGGCCTGGGGTAATACCTGCCGGAAGTGTATTAACTCCTCATCCAGGAGAAATGTCTTATTTAACCGGGATACCAGTTGATGAAATTCAGAGAGATCGGGTTGGTATTGCTGAAAAATATGCTCAGGATTGGGATCAAATTTTGGTGCTCAAAGGAGCAAACACTGTGATTGCTCATCCTGGAGGTCAAACAAAAATTCTTGAAGCAGCTCATCCCGCCCTGGCCACAGCAGGAAGCGGTGACGTATTGGCTGGGATAATTACCGGATTAATTGCCCAGGGAATTTCACCTTTTGAAGCTGCTGCCGGTGGTGCCTGGATCCATGCCAGGGCCGGGTTTATTGCAGCAGGGGAAAAAGCCTATTCAGCCTCTATATTGGCTGGAGATATCTCAGATTCAATTGGACAAGTGGTATTTGATTAATATTAAGATCATTGAAATGGATAAATAATCCCGGTTTGAATACCGGGATTATTTGGTAATGATAAGTTTCACTTAGGTAAAGGGAAATTATTCTTCACTTTCTTCTGCAGCTTTTTTACCGCCCTTGGTGACCTTGCTAAGTTTTTGTTTCTGTTCTTCCAAAATTACCCGTCCCTGTTCCTGAAACTTTTTAGCCTGTTCCTGGGCTTTCTGGGTGTATTCCTGGGCTGCACGGCGGGCATCTTCTGCAGCTTGTTCAGCCCGCTTCCGAGCATCTTCAACTGTTTCAACTGCCTTATCCTTTATCTCCAGACTTTTGTCAATGATGACTTTTCGGGTTTCTTCTCCAGATTGAGGTGCTAATAATAACGCAGTGATAGCTCCAGCAATACCCCCGATTATTAACCCGGACATAAAAGCGCCAAATTCATTGTTGTTATCAGACATAGTTCACACTCCTATATTGATTACTTACTCTATTAATCTTTCTCAGATTTGAAAAAACTGAGGATTTTATTTAATCCAGCCATGTACTGGTTTAATTTTAAGACCGGTTCAACCAGGTGCTCACTGAGGAAAGCAGTCGTGCCTCTTAACGTATTAGCTGTTTCGTTGGTAGATTCGAGGATTGGTTTAATTTCATTTTGAAGAAGCAGCGTTAAACGGGCAAGTTGAATGATGAGAATGATCATCACTCCGCCAATAAGAAGAAATTCCAGAGCCATGAAAATGATAAATATATCCCTCACGCGACCGGTATCTGTTCCCGGCTGCAGTAACATCACCAACCCCACTACAATCAAGGTAAGTATTAGCAATCCGCCGATGATAAAAAAAATCTTTTTCCCGGTCGATTGAGGTTTTTTCTCTTGATAATCTTCTTCTTCGAAGTCAGGTAAATCCAAGGGGATGGCTTCCCGCAAAGAATGTTGGGGTTCTGTCATAATAGACAGATTATAACATACTCTTTTAATCCAATAAATTTACACTTCGGAGTACCAATCGAACCTTTTTTCCATACCTTGATTGGGGAAAAAAAGAGGCTGATCGGTCGTTGGGAAACCTTATTGTGGGATATTTGAACAAGAATTATAAATGGTCGAGGCTTATCCCGGTTTGCAGATAAGCCTCGTACAGATCAGGTGGAGATGGCGGGAATCGAACCCGCGTCCGAAAGATTCATCCACTCGGATTTCTACGAGCATAGGCAATTGTTCGTTTTCATCAGATGGACTACAACTGCCCAGAGTTTCATCTGATTAGCCGCTGGGACCCGAAAGCCCCACTTGAACCGGAGCAGCGGCGTCATCCGGATGCACTCCTGCTTTCTGACGTTCATTCTCTTCCAGCAGGAGATTGAAAGAGGTGAACGAGATTGCTTCTTAGGGCAATCGTCTGTCTTACCCAGGCTTATGCAGCGAGGGGAAGAGCAGCATATTCAGTGCGGTTGGCACTTAAAGTTTTGCGCTGATTTAACGAGAACGGCGCCTCTCGGCTCGCAATCCGGGGCCAATCTCTTCCGTCGATACCTTTCATCCCCGTTGAAATCATTATATCACAGCGGGGTGGAGTATCGGGAGAGGCGTAGTAGAAGGATATAAGAATCTTGCTGTGTAATCAATCCCAAACCAATTGAAACTCTACTCCTATAAAGGTGTGGGTTCGATACAGTCATCGTGAAGACCGCAGTTTATTCTCCAGTGATGGCCGTCCTTCGAAAGAAGATTTTCTGCTTCCACTGGTCCCCAGGAACCGGGATCATAAACAGCTAGATCATCAGTAGATTGATCTTCCCAGGATTGGATCAAAGGATCGATGATCTGCCAGGCTGTTTCTATTCCGTCACTTCTGGTAAACAGGGATGGATCGCCTGCGATGGCTTCACTAAGCAGCCTCTCGTAGGCGCCAGGCAGTTTTACGCCATCAAAGAACTTCTGGTAGTGAAATTCCATGTCCACAGCGCGCATATTCTGCTCTGAATCGGGTTCTTTTGCCTGAAATTTTAAATGGATCCCTTCATCAGGTTGAATACACATGGAAAGTATGTTTGGCGTTAACTCATCAGGATTAGAAAGACCAAACATCAAGTGGGGAGGTTTTTGGAATTCTATTGTGATTTCTGTTGCTTTTCGTTTGAGTGACTTACCAGATCGCAGATAAAATGGAACTCCTTTCCAGCGCCAATTATCGATGTAGAGCTTTAAGGCAGCATAGGTGGGTGTCCGGGAATATTGGGCAACACCATCAGCATCGCAGTATCCCAGGTATTGTCCGGCAACAGAATCTTCCCGGCTTAATGGGTGAATGGACCGCAGTAGTTTGACCCGTTCATTCCGGATTGCATCAGCATTAAACGAAGCCGGGGCTTCCATCGCCACCAAGGAGAGAAGCTGGAAGAGATGATTTTGAAACATATCTCTCAGGATGCCAGCCTTATCATAATATCCGGCTCGGTGTCCAACATCTACGCTCTCTGCAACGGTGATCTGAATGTTATCAACATATCGTCTATTCCAAACCGGTTCAAAAATCGTATTTGCAAAACGGAAGAATAAAATATTTTGGGCAGTTTCTTTTCCCAGGTAATGATCTATCCGGTAAACCTGGTCTTCAGAAAAAACCTGGTGGATAGTTTTGTTCAATTCCCGGGCGGTTTGAAGGTCCTTTCCATATGGTTTTTCGACTATCACGTGTTTCCAGGGGGCGGATTTGGATCCTTCCTGGTTGGCAAGCCCGGCTTTTCCAAGGTTTAGTATGGTTTGATGGTAAAAATCGGGTGAAATTGCCAGGTAATATAATCTGTTTGAGGGCTTATCTTCAAGTTCATTTAAGGTATCTGCTAATTTGAGGTAGTCTCTTGCATTCGCAAGATCACCCGGTTGATAGTAGATGTTTTCTGAAAAGTTATCCCAATTTTCCTGATGAAAAGAATCCGGACTGAATTTATTGATTCCCTCCCGCAAGTGCTGTTTGAATTGATCATGAGAAAACTTTGATCTTGAGGTTCCGATTATCCGGGTTTCCGGCAACCGTTCTTTTTGGTAAAGATTGAATAACGCAGGGATTAATTTTCTTTGGGTAAGATCGCCGGATGCGCCGAAAATTACAATGGTAATTGGATGATTATTCATCTGGAATTATGCTCCGTATACCGGGATGGCTGCTCCATTAATATCTCTGGCAGCGTCGGAAGTTAAAAATAAGATTATCCCTGCCAGAGAATCAGGGGAAACCCATTTGGAAGTATCTGCATCCGGCATAGCTTTTCTATTTTCCGGAGTGTCAATGGTGCCGGGAAGGACGCAGTTGACATTAATGCCTTGGGATTTTAATTCCGTTGCCATGCTTTCTGTTAAGCGGAGCACAGCTGATTTTGATGCGCTGTAAGACCCCATCCTGGCTTTCCCAGAGAGGGCATGTCTGGCTCCGATACTGATAATCTTTCCCGTTTTTTTCTCAAGCATATGGGGAACGACAGCTTTTGAGATATTAAGCAATGTGCGAACATTTAAGTCCATCATCACATCCCAGGTCTTGTCTGTAGTTTCGTGGACTTTTTCTCCCATTCTGAATCCGCCTGCAGTATGAACCAGGATATCGATGCGGCCGAAATGATCCACTGCTTTGGATACAGCAGAAGAAACCTTTAAAGAATCTGTCAAATCAATTGATGAAATCAATAGGTGGTCTGGAGAGTTCTCAAGCTGGGTGTAAAGATTATTTAATCGATCTTCATGATGATCGAGAAGGACTAAAGAAGATCCCTCGGCCGCAAATCGTTTTACTACAGCTGACCCTAAATTACCGGCAGGGCCGGTGATCAAAACAACTTTATCTTTAAAACTGCTAACCAAAATTTCCTCCTTAATCGCACCAAGAAACTATTCTTTCTTAATACGTGGCCCCCAAACTGATTGCATATGGCAGCCAATATTTTGCGCCCATTTTCCCAAGACCAATCACAGCGCCTTTCATTAGTTTGCTCCCATTCAGATGAGATTGGGTTGGAATATCGTCCAGTTCAATATATGTTTGATAATGTATATGATGAATGATTACACTCATCCCTCCAAAGGAGAATACCTTCTATAGATCGTTCAACAAGTATTCGGTTTACTGATGTTTGGATGAACTGGAAGAGGGATTTCTTACCATAATTTTTCCAGCATTCTTGTCTATTCCCATTCTATAGTTCCAGGCGGTTTGCTTGTAATATCATAAACTACTCTATTTACCCCAGGAACTTCATTTACAATCCGGTTTGAAATCCTCGCCAATAGTTCTGAAGGCAGCCGTGACCAATCTGCTGTCATAAAGTCATCTGTGGTTACAGCCCTCAATGCGATAACATCCTCATAAGTACGCTGATCACCCATGACGCCCACTGTTTTCACTGGAAGAAGAACAGCAAAACACTGGGATGTTCCCTGGGTTGATGATTTTTTTGATCTCCGCAGGAGGTCGGCTTTTTCCAGTTCAGTAATAAAGATATGATCAGCTGCCCGCAATCGTTCAACTTTCTCCTGGGTGACTTCCCCAAGGCAGCGAATTGCTAAACCAGGACCTGGAAAAGGTTGGCGCCAGATCAAAGAATCAGGAAGCCCGAGAGCTTTACCTATTTTTCTTACTTCGTCCTTAAATAGGTATCTAAGTGGTTCTACCAGTTTGAACTCCATTTTTTCCGGTAAGCCCCCGACATTGTGGTGTGTTTTGATGATTTCCGTATGAGCCCTATCCGCGGAATAAGATTCAACTACGTCCGGGTAGATGGTACCTTGAACCAAAAATTCGGGATGATTTAGAGCCCGGGCTTGATTTTCAAAAACCCGGATGAATCGATTTCCGATTCTGGAACGCTTTTCTTCCGGGTTGGTAATGTCTTTCAGGTCATGAAAAAAGAGATCTGCTGCCTGGACAGTATGCAGCTGCATACCAAACGATTCCTGAAAAGAAAGGATTACTTGCTCCTGCTCATCTTTCCTCAGCAGTCCTGTATCCACAAAAACAGCATCAAGCTGAGTGCCGATCGCTTTATATACGAGAGCTGTTGCGACGCTGGAGTCTACGCCTCCACTTGCCGCTGAAAGAGCTCGGGAAGAGCCTACTTGATTTCTGATATGATCAATACTCTGATCGATAATTGACTCAGGAGTCCATCCGGGATTAACCCGGCAGATATCAAATAAAAATTTTCGAATTATTTCTTCACCAATTGGAGTATTTTTTACTTCGGGATGAAATTGAACACCATAAACTTGTCGGATTGGCTCTCCCATGGCAGCCACTGGGGAGTTCTCAGTTTTTGCCAGAGTCACGAAACCAGGTGGAAGTTTTTTTATACGATCTCCATGGGACATCCACACCATGTGAGAGCCTTCGGGCAGCAGCAAATTATCCATGCTGACTTCCAGGACAGATTGACCATATTCTTTATCTGAGGCTGGAATTACTTCACCACCCAGAGCATGGGTAAGTGCCTGCATCCCATAGCAAATTCCCAACAGAGGAATTCCTAATGTCAGCAGGTAGGAGGGAAGCTTTGGAGCATCTAGTGAATAAATGGATGCTGGGCCTCCTGATAATATAATCCCTTTGGGATTGAGATCTTCCACTGTACTCTGATTTGCATTCCAGGGAAGCTGTTCACAGAATACAGATTGATCTCGCACAAGTCGGGTGATCAGCTGTGTATATTGTGATCCGTAATCCAGGATAACCAGTGTGTCATGAGCCATCGTTAATATAATACGATCGTATCATCCTCCATGGATTTAATCCGGGCGAGTGAATGAATAGGTATTTCTAATTTTTCCAATCGTTCCCGGCCTAATTCGAATGTTTTTTCTATCAATGCACCAACACCAACAATGGTGGCGCCGGCTATCTCAGTCAGGCGGATTAGGCCTAATATTGTCATACCGGTCGCTAGAAAATCATCGATAATCAACACCCGTTCTCCATGTCCAAGGTATTCCGGAGATACAATCAACTCCACAGTCCTGCCTTTGGTATGAGAGGGTGATAGAGTGAGTAAAACTTGATCAGGCATGGTAATTGGTTTATGTTTACGCGCGAACACAACTGGGATGTTGAGGTGGAGACCCGTTGAAACGGCTGGTGCAATACCGGAAATTTCAGCGGTAAGGATTTTTGTTGGGGAGACATTTTTAAATAGCCGGGCAAACTCCTTCCCAGCTTCATTCATTAACACAGGATCAACTTGATGATTGATAAAGCCGTCAACTTTGAGAATGCCATTACCGATGTGTTTACCTTCTTTCAGGATGCGTTCCTTGAGCTGATCCATTCATCCTCCCTTGATTATCCATTTTGGTTTTCTTAGGTAGAATTATAATGTAAGCTGATTTACTTGTTCAGACAACTTTGCCTTGATTCAAAAAAACTTCACTGCCATACTTGACAGTGAAGTTTTTATAAGCTTCCTGAAAGTATATCAACCTTTGGCTGGCATGTAACGAGCCAACTTTCTAGCCAGGTTGGATAGCGGAAGACTTTGAAGCCAAATTTTCCCTGGCCCTGTCAGTGTAGCCAGGAATAATCCTTCGCCGGAGAAGAGAACATTCTTCAATCCTTTAACCCTGGCGATATCGTACTCAACTGAAGGATCAAACATAGCAATGTGTCCTGGATCAACCATTATCCGTTCCCCGGCGCCTAATTCTATTTCCCGTACCTCGCCAGGGATTTCTACAAAGGCGGTGCCGGGACCTGTTATCTTCTGCAGGATAAAACCCTCTCCTCCAAACAAACCAGCGCCGAGTTTTTTCCGGAAATGCATCTCTAACTTTACTGTTTGCTCAGCACACATGAAGGCATCTTTTTGACAAATCATGCTTTGACCTGCCTCCAGCTTGATGGGGATAACTTTTCCGGGTACTTCTGGTGTGAAGGTTATTAAACCATCTGTGGATTTACAGATATAGGTTGTCAGGAAAATGGATTCCCCTGCCAACACTCGACCGATACCGGTTCCAAGGCCGCCCCTGGTACTGGTATCCATATCGAAAGATCCTCTCATCCAGGCCATCCCACCTGATTCTGTGTAAACAGATTCTCCCTGCTTGAGGTGGATATCCACTGATTCCATTAACGATCCACTGATTTTGTACTGCATGTTTGTCCTCCTTTTACGATTAATGTGGCTTGTAATTGAGCAAATCGGATTCCTGAATAACATAGTGGTATTTCAGGTTTAATCAGTATCCGGTACAATAAAAGCTTGTTCTAATTATACGGGAATGTGAGAAGAATGTTGTATCTAGGAGAAATTGCGGCAATTATCACTTCGTTCACCTTTGCAATAAACTCGGCGCTTTTTACTCTGGCGGGCAGAGAAGTCGGCTCAGTAGTAGTAAATCGCCTGCGACTAGTTATAGCGAGTTTATTGCTGATGGCAGCTCAGTGGATATTCCTGGGAACACCATGGCCGGTAGGGGTGGAATTGGATCGATGGATCTGGTTAGGACTATCCGGTATTGTGGGATTGGTGCTGGGTGATGCTTTTCTGTTTCAGGCTTTTGTGTTGGTCGGACCCCGAATCTCCATGTTAATGATGAGCCTGGCTCCGATCCTGGCAGCTTTCATAGCTTGGATCTTTCTGGGGGAAGCCTTAACGTTGTGGCAGATAATGGGTATTATCTTAACGCTTATTGGCGTGATGTGGGTAGTTCTAGAAAAGAATAACAAACAAGGTCCACAAAAAGAAAATTATCTGCGAGGTGTTTTATTTGGTCTGGGCGGTGCTATCGGGCAAGCGCTGGGGCTGGTTTTGGCTAAAAATGGTTTGGGCGGTTCTTTTTCCCCCATATCAGGAAATTTTATTCGAATGTTCACGGCTATGATCGTGATTTGGCTGGTTACTATTATCCAGAAGGAGTTCCGAACGACCATACAGCAAGCCGCAGATTTTCCCAGTGCGATGGGGAAGATATTAGGGGGTGCATTTTTAGGTCCTTTTCTGGGTGTGTCCTTGTCATTATTTGCTCTTCAGCACACCAGTGTAGGTGTTGCAAGCACCTTGATGGCTCTTCCCCCTATATTTATTCTCCCAGTTGAGTATTTTTATTTCAGGGAAAGATTGGGATGGGGGTCGATTGCAGGGACCGTGATCGCAATGTTAGGGGTTGCGGTTCTTTTCCTGATTTGATTCTGGTGTCCTTCCAGAGGATAAACGGCGTGCTATAATGCAGGGCATAAAAAAAGTAAAACGTTTTCGGTTGAAAATTTGTAGGAGGATTAATGTATAAAACGCATACCTGTGGTGAGTTGGGAGTAAAGGATATAGGGAAGGAAGTATCTTTAGCTGGCTGGGTTGACCGCCTTCGGGATCTCGGAGGTGTAACCTTTCTGGACTTGCGTGATCGATTTGGCATTGTCCAGTTGGTTTCCAATCCGGAAATATCTCCCGAGGTTCATCAGGTGTTGATTCCTGTTCGGATGGAATGGGTTATTCAGGCTGTTGGTATTGTCAGGAAACGACCTGAGGGTATGGAAAATCCGGAACTGGTGACTGGCACAATAGAAGTGGAGCTAACCCGGGTTGAAATATTAAATCCTGCAAAAACTCCGCCGTTCCTGATCAATCAGGAAGAGGCTGTAGAAGAACAGATCCGGTTAAAGTACAGATATCTGGACCTGCGCCATCCTCGGATGCGAGATAATATCATCCTGCGCCACCGTGTGAACATGTTTATCCGTAACTATCTGGATGAGAAGTCATTTTTGGAAATAGAAACGCCGATATTATTTAAAACCACACCTGAAGGCGCCCGGGACTATATTGTTCCATCAAGGGTTCATCCGGGGGAGTTTTACGCTCTCCCCCAGTCCCCGCAGCAGCTGAAGCAAATGCTTATGGTTGCTGGATTTGAGCGGTACTTCCAGATCGCGCGCTGTTTCCGGGATGAGGATCAACGTGGAGACCGGCAGCCGGAGTTTACACAGTTGGATATTGAGATGTCCTTTGTTGAACGAGAAGACGTGATGGATTTACTCGAGGGATTATATACCGCTCTGGTGAAAGAAGTTACTCCACATAAAAAACTTCTGGAAACCCCCTGGCCCCAGTTTACATACAAAGAGGCTCTGGAAAGATTTGGTAAAGATAACCCGGATATCCGCTTTGGATTGGAGCTCAAAGATATCTCAGAGATTGCCCCTGAATCGGGTTTTCGTGTGTTCTCGGATACGATTGAAAAAGGCGGAACAGTCCGTGGAATTAATGCCAAAGGGTTAGGTGACTACAGCCGAAAACAAATTGATGAATTAACGGAATATGTTAAAGTATATGGAGCAGGCGGATTGGCATATCTGGCTTTAACCCCGGAAGGGGAGGAACGGTCTTCATTTGCTAAATTCCTTACTGAAGAAGCAAAAAACCAGATCCTGACAATGATGAACACTGTGCCTGGAGATTTGCTCCTGTTTGTTGCTGATAAACCGGAGGTTGTTTTTGAGAGCCTGGGCAGATTACGGGAAGAACTTCGTGATCGGTTGGAACTGGTTGATGACGATACACTGGGTTTTTGCTGGGTAATAGACTTTCCCCTAGTAAACTATAACAAGGATGAAGAGCGCTGGGATCCAAGCCATCATTTATTTACTTCACCCATGATGGAAGATATTGAGGCATTAGATGAGGATCCCTCCCAGGTCCGGGGACAACAGTATGATCTTGTCCTCAATGGGTACGAAATTGGAGGAGGTTCCATCAGGATCCATAATGCAGATTTGCAGGAAAAAATATTTGCATTGATTGGTTTGGATAAGGAAGTTGCCCGGGAACGGTTTGGGCATATGCTGGAGGCCTTTTCTTATGGAACACCGCCCCATGGAGGGATTGCATCAGGTATTGACAGGTTGTGCATGCTGCTGGCGAATGAGCCCAATATCCGGGAGGTGATTGCCTTCCCGAAGAATCAATCTGCCAGGGACCTGATGGGGAATGCTCCTTCCGCTGTAGAACCTGAACAATTGGAGGAATTGCACATCAAACTGGCATTAGATTGATCTAATTAAAATAAATTCACATTTCCCCTATTCACCCGGCGAGACGTATGGTAAAGTGTATTTCACCCTACTGTGTACGTGATGTGACAGATGTGTTTTGAGCCAACACTAACTTTTAGGGTTCCTATATTCCGGATGTAACGCGATAGGCTTGAGCCAAGGCGGAGCTTCCGATGCGGAAACCAATCTGCGAAAGCAGGTTCAAAGCTAAGTCACACACGGCATGGTGGGGTGTTCTTATTTAATGGGGGAAACGGGATACATTTTATTGAATACCTCAACATTTTATCCATATCCGTACTGGCCAAATTGAGTAATTTCTTCAATTAGATTTGACCTCCAGAACAAAATTTTATATACTTATCTTATTGCTATCTGATAAATAGCCGATTGAATATGAATTTGGCATAATTTGTCACCATGGAGGAGGATAGATGAAACAACCCCCCTTTATCTGAATCAAAAGACCTTATATGTCTTGTTAGTTGCGTGTGTTTTAATCATTTCCGGACTTGCCTGTAATGTGCCTATTCAATCGTTGAGCTCTGTGGATCTCGGTGATAATCAAAATTCAACAAACCAGGTTGAGACAGCAATTGTGAAGACTTTGACCGCAAGAGCTCCTGAAATAAAGGATGAGATGGATTCTAACGGTGCGGAATCAAGTGAGGGTGAATCGGAAGGATTATCTGCTGCTGTTACACCCAGTATCACACCTTCGCCAACAGTTACTTTGACGCCTACTCCAGAACGTCCCCTGGTTTATATATCAGGAAATACCAACTGCCGGTTCGGACCTGGAGAAGTGTATGACTTAATCCACACTTACCTGGCGGGAGAAAGTGCTTATCTTGTAGGAAAAAACCTGCCTGAGACTTTCTGGTTTACCCAGGATCAGGAGGGGGGGAGTATCACCTGCTGGCTGTGGGGTAAATATGCCACTCCGGAAGGAAATACTGCAGACCTGCCGGTGTTTACTCCACCGCCTACACCTACTCCTGCGGTAGATTTTACGATCACTTATAAAGAAACATTCTGCGGTGGAAAAGAAATCATAGTGAAAATAAAAAATACCGGAGAACTTACCCTAGAGTCATTTACTGCTACTTTTAAAGACACGGTGACATCCGAAACAACAACTAAATCCAGCAGCCAGTTTAATGGATCTGTGGCGAAGATACTGGTTGGTAAAACAGCTGAATTAACCGGTAATTCCTTCAGCGTCAGTACCATAGGTCATAAAATCACGGCTGTCATTAAAATCTGCACAAAAGACGGTCAACAAGGGCTATGTGTCACTAGAACAGCTCAATTTGAATCACAATAGGCTTAGAGATTGAAACGGAAATAATCTGTGTTTTGGGCTAATTGAGCAGATTGAGAAATAAGCTGCACCCTGGTATTATCTCCCCTCCCGCAGGTTCATTTTTTCGACAGTGATATGGATTATCAGATCATGATCAAAAGCCAGAACAGGGAGATCTGAGAGGTAAAACCAACCCACATCAGCTGCATCACTGCCTGCCCGAGGCTGGATTTGACCCTCATTCTCAATCACCGCACTGTATGCGGTAGATATCACTCGGCTTCTGGGATCTCTGTTCGGATCACTGAATGTATGAACTTGCTCGAGTTTTATATTCTGCAATCCGGTTTCCTCCCTTAACTCTCTTTCGGCTGCTTGTTCCTGGGATTCCTTCATTTCGACAAATCCCCCGGGTAGGGCATAACTGCCCAGGAAGGGATCCTGGGCTCGTTTAATAAGCAACACCTGGTATTCCTCATTCTTTTTCTGAAACAATACAATATCTACAGATACAGCTGGTCTGGGATGTTGGTATGTATACAAAGTTGTTTGCTCCCAGAAAATCAGTAATATTCCCTAAAATTAGATTATAATTCTAATGTATATTGAATAACGGAAGAAAAAACCTCAATTAGGAGGAAAAATGACCATGGATAAAATCAAATTCCGTCATTTTATCGTGGCGGTATCAATACTTTTTGGTCTGACAGCCTGCACTTTGCCCGGGTTTTCAACTCCCACACCTTTCTCATTTCCTACTCCGGACAAAACAATGACGGCATTGTTTGGACCAACCCAAGTTGAGCTTGCGACATCAGCTGCAAGTGAATCAGAAGAAGATATACAAAAAACTAATACAGCTGAGGTTCCCTCCGATACGCCCCAACCGAGCGCAACGGAGGAACCTCCCACTGCAACTGATGAGCCCATCGATACCGTTGAGCCAACGGTTGGGTATGGTGGGCCAGCGGTTCGGAGCGGTCCTTCCATTGTTGCAGATTATATGAATCAGAAGCCAAATATTGATGGTGGTTTGTACGATTGGAAACCAAAGATTCAGAAAGTGATCACCCACGTTGTATATGGTGCAGCAAACCATGATGGGAAACTTGATTCTTCCGCTACAGTAGTAGCTGGCTGGGATGAGGATTTTCTATATTTGGGCTTTCGAGTAAAGGATGATAAATATGTTCAGATAGCCACAGAAGAAAAAATTTACCTTGGGGACGGTATTGAAATCCTTTTCGACCGTTATGTGAGTTATGATTATTACCTGCAGGCGATGACTGCAGATGATTACCAGATTGGCATCTCACCAGGAAAAGGCGGAATAGTATATTATATCAGTGGCGGAAAAGTTGCCTCAATGAGTTTTTCCAATCCTACACCTACTCCCTGTGCTCCAACTCCCTGTGCTCCAAACCCTCCTGAAGCGTACATCTGGTTCCCCAAAACGGAGGCGGGTGAGACGACTAAAATCAAAATTGGCGTTCTAGAAACTGGAGAAGGATATCAAATTGAATTGAAGATCCCCTGGAGTCTGCTGGGAGTAACAAATCCATCCGTAGGAGACCATTTTGGGTTTGCTCTCTCTATTAATGATAATGACAAAGCAGGAACAAAAGAGCAGCAAACCGTGGTGAGCAATGTCCCAACCAGGTTCTATGCTGATCCTACAACTTGGGGTGACCTTTACCTGAGGTAGGAATTCTTGTAAAACAAAAAAAGCGGAACAGAATTCTGTTCCGCTTTTTTTTGTTTTCCGTCCGGTTGAAATTAATCCAGATATGCCTGCAATTTTTCCTGGATACGGGGGTTCCTCAACCTGCGCAAAGCCTGGGCTTCGATCTGGCGGATTCTCTCCCTGGTTACTCCCATCTTTTTCCCAACCTCGTTTAATGTCAGGGTTCTACCGTCAATGAGGCCGTACCTCATTTCCAGGATTCTGGTTTCCCGGGGAGGAAGTTCTGCTAGTGCTTCCTGGAGATGTTCCCGTAAAAGGATTCCAGTTGCTTCTTCATCCGGGGGCATTACATCTGCATCGGCGATGAAATCGCCCAGCTGCGCGTCATCTTCTTTTCCGGTGGGCATTTCCAGTGAGAGGGGACGACGAGCATGTTTCATCATATCCTGGACATCATTTGGTGTGACATTAAGGGCTTCTGCTAATTCTTCTTGATTTGGATCCCTGTTTAAATCCTGTTTAAGCTGATGCTGCATTCGGATCATTTTGTTGATCTTATCGCCCATATGTACCGGAACACGTATTGTACGTCCCTGGTCAGCTATTGCCCTGGTGATTGCCTGGCGAATCCACCAGGTTGCATAAGTGCTGAATTTATAGCCCCGGGCACGCTCGAATTTCAGGGCGGCTCGCATCATACCGATATTGCCTTCTTGAATTAGATCTAAAAACGAGACCCCCCGGCCCACATATTTTTTTGCGATGCTGATGACCAGCCGGGAGTTGGCTTGGATGAGATGTTCAAATGCATCCCATCCCTCATCTACAATTTCGCTTAATGCTTCCCGCTCATCTAAGGTTAGTTTTTCTTCTGCCAGTCTCTTCTGAGCTATTCTCCCCTCGTCAATTACCTGGGTAATATTTTGCTCTTCATCCCGGGTTAAAAGCGGAACTTTTCCGGCTTGCTTGATGTACAGACCAACAGTATCGCTGGTACTTATATTTTTCAATGGATCATCTTCATCGAAGAGAATATCTCCAACGTTGTCCAGATCATCCTCGTCGTCATCTTGAAATAATTCTTTCGCTTCATCTTCGCTTTCTACATAGGGAATATCTGCGGCAAGAAGGGCAGAAAATGCTTCTTCCAGCTGTTCCACATTGTTTTCAGCTTTTGGATAAATCTCAGAAATATCATCCAGTGTTACATAACCCTTATCGCTGCCGATCTGGAGCAGGTGGGCAAGTGGATTTTCATATTCAATAGTTGTTTCTTTTATATTCTTTTTGCTCATGCTTTCTACTATAGTACATATTTGTTAAAACGGACTATTAAAACCCATCCACAATCTTCAATGGATGGGTTTTGTTTTTACTTGGAATTTCATTATAGCATAGTGTCCAGCCTTGCAAGGAGTTTTTTACCTTTCAAATATTTTATTAATATTTCCTTAATAGGAAGCATTTTTCCGAGAGAAACAGCTTTCCCTGATACTTACTGATAATCGGATTAAAAAAAAACCGCCTGTACAAAGTAAAACAAGCGGTTTAAAAAGATTTGTCTGGAAGGGATTTTATTTTTCCAGGAACTCAGAAAACCAATGCTGTAAGATCTCTTCAGCTGGTTTTCCGTGGATAGAAATTGATTTGTCATGCAGAACAACCGGGGCATAATACCCCCAAGAGATGACACCGGAAATCCAGTTCTTTTTGTTTATAGCAGATAAGAAGGCAGTATAAGCTTTAGCTTGTTCATCCAGGTCGGTCTTCAGGTTTGGCAAATAGGGTGCCGGATTGGTGAATTCGTAAATATCGTAGCAAGTTTCATTCTCACTAGTGTCGCAATCGGAATTCCAGCCAGAGACCGATGGATATGCGATTCGCAGGATTAATAATTTGTCTTCTGGTTTTAACCAGGCGGACCAGAACTCGTTGATCTCGCCTTCAAGTGATTGTTCGGCTAGTGCAGTAAAGTCATCTTGAGCTGAAGATTGGTCTGACTGCAGAGAGGGAGACCAATTTAGATGGATCTGGTCTATGTATTGGAAATAACCTGGTATTTCCCCGCTTGGAGGAAGAGCCATCGACCAGGCTATAGTGCCTGAAAAATGGGATTCGACCTCTGCCAGGATTTCTTGCCAACGGAGTTCAGAATCTGCGGGAACACCAGAGGGATTTCCATTAGCGAGTTTTCCTCCCGGAAGGGCAGGGGAAAGCCATTCTCCTCCTAAAACAAGCATATCGATCCCTTGTTTTTCAGCCAAATCAGCGAAATGAACTGCGAAGTTTGTGTATTGATCAAACCAGCTGTTCCACCAGCTGAAATCAAGAGGAGCAGAATCCCACCAACTTTCAGGAGTGTCCGGGAAATGAGGTTGGGGATGCAGCCCAACCTGAAGGTCTTGCTGGTAAGCAAGCTCAGACATTTGAGAGAGGTCCAACCAGAGTGGGTCCTGATTAGGATTGGGTTCGATCACAGGTGGGTTTTGATGAGTAAAAGACCAGGTAGGAGTTAAAAATATCCACTTGGCGTTCATGCTGGAGATTGCAAGTATAGCTGAAGAGAAATGGACAGTACTCGCTGCTTTATTGCCTGGCATGAATTCAATCCCGGTGATGAAATGCTCTCCTCTGGGTTGAACTATAGGCTGAGTGGTGTTTATGGATGGTGATTCCGCCGCTTCCAGCCATGCCCAGTTTTCCACCGTATCCGCTATGTATTGTGGTTCAAGGCTGAGACTAACCGAACGTCCTTTTGCCGATTCTCCCATAGTGGCCTTGTCATCCGCAATGCCGCATTCTCCTTCTCTGCAGTATCTGTATGTCAGGTCAGAAATAATATCAAAAGGTGAGAACAGGATAAAGACCCAGTGGTTCGGGGCAAGTTCGATCATAGGTAGCGGCGTGGTCCATCCATAAGGGTTAAACTGGATGAAGATCTCTTCACCGGTAGGGGTATTGTCCGGCGTCCACAAATCAAAAGTGATTGAATCCTTGTTGCCGGCCTTCCAGGTGATTACCTCATCCGTCAATTGTGTTTGATGATCTGGAACAATAAACCTCCGTAGAGAAAACCTGCCATTTTCAGTATGTTCAGCGTTCCAGAATCCATCCCCGAGAGTGTATTTATATCGAATTTCCGCGCCCACCGGGAGGGAAAGAATGATGCCGTATCGATTATCTCCAACAAATGTGAGTTTGGGCATCCTGTATGGGGTCGTGTTCATCCCGCCTGGTAGGTTTCCAAAGGTATTTCCCAGTTGATATAAATTGCCAACCAGGCGAACGCTGTTTTCTGGAGTTCCGATCGGTACAGATACCAGAAAAGTCACATCAACAAAATCCCGTGGAGTGATCGAAAGATTCGCTTCTGTATTTGCCTGTGAAGCAACCTCTGCCCCCTGCTGGATGACCTGATAACTTCCGTCTGGGGCATATACTACAAGATTGTGTACTCCGGGAGGTAACCCTTGAATCATATACGCCCCGGAAGCTGTTGTGAAGGTTTGGACTCCGCCACCTGTGACAAGCATACCGGGAACAGGTTCCCCGCTATTCAGATCAAGAATTACTCCGGAAATTCTTCCCGGTTCAGGCCAGTAATAGGCGGTATCAGACCATTTACTCACTACGTCCCGAATTTCCAGAGGGTTGTCTGCTTGTGCAATCCTGTACCGGACTTGTTCATCTGATTGGGTATGTTCAATTACAGCGTATTGGTTCTGCCGGGTAAAACGATATTTAATGATGGTATGCTGTGGAATTGTCAGGGTAGTTTTATATATCAAACCTTGGTCAAGATTAGCTTCTCCGAATGCGGGCTCCATTGGGTGAGCCTCAGCGTTTACGCCCAATCCTGTTACTTCATCCAGTGTACTCAGATAAATCACTTCTCCTTCAGGAGTGTTCAGTGGGACCTGGACATAAAAAGTGACTTCAACCATGACGATGGATGGTTCGCTCGAACCGATATTTGGCAGAAAACGATCCAATGATATACCACTGCAGCTGCTGAGAACCACAGAGATGAGCAATATCAGGCTGAGAATGATCCGTTTTTTTGGATGAACGGACATATCAGATCTCCGTTTTAATGAGGTGAATGAGGATTTCAATATTCTGAATTTTTCGTATGGGAATTTCAATTTGTTTCTTGGCGGACAGTTTGACAATAAATATTCCCTTTTGAACTGTTATGCCGTCAATGTATTCCCAGGGGATTTCCTGTTTTGGGAGCGATAATTTTTGTTTTGAGATGGTAACTTCTCCAAAAGTTATGATTTCACCCCGTTGAAAAGCTTGGAGGAGTCTGGGTCTCAACCGGGGATATACCTGTTTTTTAATGGTCTTTTTTAGTCCTTCGTGGTCGTGGAGGTCTGGATGACTTTGAAGGGGGGGATACCTTCGGGAGTGAAGTATCAAGTAGTGCCGGGTTTTGTTGATAACCCGTAAAAAAGATTTGTTTACTGAATAACTTGTGATCCCTTGAATATCTTCCCAGTTCAGCAATCTTTTCCGGCCGGGAGGGTAATGTAAAAATAGACCCCAGGAGTAAACGTCAATCCAGGTGTGGGCTTTTTTAAGCCTGCTTAATGTGTAGAAAAGCAGGGGGATAACTAGGAAAGCGCCAATCAGAAACCAGGTTCTGCCCCAGGCGGAAGCAGCTGCTGGACCAAAACTTGAATAACCATACAAGGTGCGCCATAAACCGTAACCTACAGGAGCCAATACAACCAGAATTAGGGGGGTAAAAACCGTAAATAAATCCCGCCAGTGGATTTCCTGAAGGTGATATCTTGCAATTGGAGTTCCTAAATCAGAACGTTTCGATTTGGACACAAACTAACCCTTCAATATATTGGTTGGGAATTGATTGCCTAGATTATAGACCACATTGGTTAGTTTGCACATGAATTAGGAACCACAATCCTAATGGAATACGATTCCTAATTCTTATTTCAAGCCGGTATAAAATACAAGTCAGTGGGTTTGATTTTACTATTCCTGAGGAACTGCGGTTTTAACTCCATTCCGATCCAGTCCAGGGTTGCCTGTTCTGGGTCTATTCCCATCAGTCTGCTGAGAAGTAAGGTATTTACTCCTTCAAATTCGACCAAAACTAAGACATAAGGCGTCTCTTCTAAAAAAGCTTCTGATCCAAAGTGGCAGACTGTAAAAGCATGCACAGCGGCTTTTCTTTCGGTGATATCGATCCAGTCTGTTTCATCACCGGTATACATATCATGACCCCGGGGTGTCGCATAGGTGTAACCGGTTTCAGGGTCCCTGTTAGCGAGGATTTTTTTATTTGATAATCCTGCAAACCAGGGACTATCCTGGGCATACGAGTGCAGGTACACGATACTGTAAGGTTGTTCAATCTGGATTGGAGCCATTTTTTTCAGCCAGGCCAGAGCTTCCGGAGAAGTTTCCAGGGGAAACGGCAGATTGTGAACAATGGTTCCACCCAGCGTTTCAAGTTGTTTTTTTGGTATTTTCGCCATGTTTTTTCCCTATTCCTTTTCCAGAATGCTAACTGTTACATAGGTTCCCGTGCCTGCATGGGAATGGATAGCACCTTTCCGGGCATCTTTTACCTGCAGGGTTTTATCTTCAAAATGTTTGTGGATGGATCCCTGCAGCTGCCAGATCGCGAATACTGCTTGCATTAATCCTGTTGCGCCGACAGGATGTCCGCAGGCGATCAGCCCGCCGGAAGGATTTACCGGACAAACTGGCTCATCTGCCAGATCCAATCCATAATCAATATTGGGAAGGAATGCTTTCCCCGAAGCGGCAAATGGACCTCCCTCACCATAGCGGCACAATCCAAGATCCTCGTAAGTCTGGACTTCACTGGAAGTATATGCGTCATGGAGCTCAATAAAATCCAATTCAGTCAGTGGGTCGTGGATAGCAGCATGTTTGTAAGCCATTTTCCCTGCTGTCCGCCCAGCTCTGAAGGAATGGACTCCCGGATAACGGGTGCCGCGACTCCAGAGATCCTGATAATACTTCATCGTTTCCCGGGAATCTTTTTCCTGCTGGGTTGCATAGTTCTGAATAAAATCGTCAAAGTCAACATGCGGACGGTCTGACATCCGCATGGCATCAGTTCCCCTTCCAATCCCGGTTACTTTTACCAGGGGGCGGGGGATCTTGGCTCCCGCTTTTTCCAGCTTCTTTATTCCTTCTTCTGAGGCGAGAACCGCTGCAGCTGCTCCATCAGACATGACACAAATATCCAACCTGGTCAACGGCCAAGCGACCATTGTGGCATCGCGCACATCTTGAATGGTATAGCGGTTCCTCTTTTGAGCATAGGGATTGTGGAAGGCATTCAGGTGGTTTTTTACACTGACATGAGCCATTTGCTCTACGGTAGTGCCAAATTCCTTCATGTGGCGGGTGACCATCATGGCATAATAACCGGAATAAAATCCTCCCACTGGGTAATCAAAGGAGACGTCGGAGGCGAGTGCAATAAACTCGTTGCCTTTCCAAGTTTCAACATGGCTCATGGTTTCAAACCCATAAGCAACAACGACATCCATATGCCCGCTGGCGATGGATTTCCAGGCTTCCTGAAAACACAAACCGCCAGTAGCTCCTCCTCCTTCTACCCTATGGCTGGGTTTTGGACATAATCCCAGGTAATCCTGGGCCATAATTGCTGACATCAGCTGTCGGCTGAAGTGATCGGAAAAATAGGATGCGACAGAACCATCCACATTATCTGTGAAGACTGGAAAACTTAATCCCAGATCATCAATGGCGTAATCATAAGCTTCCTTGATCAACGCCTGAAAGTTCTTGTCCGGACGGGATTTGGCAAACTTGGATACCCCTCCAGATATTGCATAGACAGGTCTCATAGATCCACACTCCCTTCTGTTTGATTGACGGGTAGGTATTATTAAACGAGCAAAAAAATGGCAGTTGCCGTTAATCTTTGTACGAATTTGTGTTTATTTAATGAAAACCGATAACTGTGGAACCGGGTAGTTTAAGGTAAAAACCCTGATCGTTTTCCCCTAAAATTGCAGATAAAACCCCAGGACTTTCTGCTAAAATTTTTTTCGGTAAGAAATACTGAAATGATCAACCACTAATTTATAAATAACTATTCTGTGTTCTTTTCCAAATCCGAATCATTTCCCGGATCTGGTTCCAATTCTTTTTCCTGATCCGGTGAGGGAGAGGTATTCCCAACCCAGGAGGATATATTAATTAAATCCTTATTTCCGATACTCGACAAGCTGTCTTTTGTCAGTTTCTTGATTTCGTTCAGTTCCTCAAGTTCAGCTTCCCGCATTAAGCGTTGGGGTAGATGTTGTATTTCATTCACTCCTCGGCGAACATTCTGCCACCAGGAGGAGTGGATGATAGACCGCATAAATTTACCTAATTTATGACCAGCTTCGATCATTCCTTTCGGACCCAAAAACAGGATTCCAATTATTAGGACAAATATAATTTCCAGGGGGCCAATACCAAATATATTCATAATGATTAATCTGTTTTTTGAGATTGAATTTGCTGAAGGGATTTTGTTATTTCGTGTTGGCGGTCAGCCAGGCTGCCCAGCACGCCGTTTACAAATCGGGGAGCGCTGTCAGAACCATATGTTTTTGCCAATTCTACTGCTTCATTGATTGCCACTTTCAGCGGAGTGTCGTCAGCCACAGCAAATTCCCAGAGGGCAATTCGGAGGATATTTCGATCAATAATTGCTACCTGGTCTAACGGCCAATCAGGCGCATGCTCGGCGATAAAACTGTCTAATTCATGACGGATTGGCCAAACTCCCAGAACGATTGATCGGAAAAATAATACCAGGTTCTCATCCAACTCAGAATCCGCGACACGTTCGATTAAAACCTTGCCAACAGGGTGATTGGTAATGTCCAATTCATACAAAGCTTGGAGAGCAATCCCGCGCGCCCTAGTTCGGTCCTTCATGCTGCTCAGTCCTCGAGGGATTGGTTGTTCTGATAATCAATATCCTCGATGTGTATGTTAATCGATCCCACATCCATGCCAACCATTTTGGAAATGGCCTCAGAAACCTCGTCCTGGACTTTTTTGCTTGTTTGGCGGATCTCGACCTTGTCAGTAAGAATCAAGTGCAAATCTGCATAAACCCGACCATCATCTTCAACTGTGATTTCCACACCTTCATCGCGATTACGGCTGAATAACGTATTCATACTGCTGGGGATTTGTGCCAGGCGGCTGACACCGTCCACCTGAAGCGCGGTTAATTTGATAATTGTCGCCAGAACACCAGGGGCAATGGTTGTCTTTCCCGGAGGACGTTCAGTTGTTGCCATAATTACTCCCAAGTTGTTGAATTAACGCCCAAATATGGACTTTTCCTATTATAACCTATTGATGATTAAAACACAGACGGCCGTGAGTGTCACGGCCAGTCCGAGGATTTTTTAAAATTGACAGGTAACCTTTTATTTTGCTATAACCTCGCGGCCTCGATAAAAACCACAATGGGAGCAAACTCGGTGCGGAAGACGTTTTTCACCGCAATTACTGCACTGCACCAACTGCTTCGGTTTTAACGCATCATGCGCACGACGACGGTTTTTTCGACCTCGGGATGTTCGTTGTTTTGGTAGAGGTGTCATATCATTATCTCCTGCATTTATCTCGACACAAATAATCGTGAAAATTCCTTTGTAATACAGCAGGTAGATTATACGGAGTGGCAGGCATTGTGTCAAGGTGAGTGACAGGTGTGATTGACAGGGGTGTATTCAGCTGACCCCCTGCCATTCAACGCTTGCAGACCGGATCAGGTTAGAGGATTACTTAGTCCAGGTGGGGGTGTCGGAAGAAAAAGGTCTCCCAGCAGAGGAATTTCCTGTGAGCAGGAGTCGGGTAAAAATCCCGGAGGAGCACCATATCCGGCATTGGTGAACATCCACCAGCGCAGGGTTTGCTCCTCAACCCCCAGCGGCTGGAGAATGGTAAATGCTGCCCGGCAGAGCAGTTCCGCATATCGATCTGTATCTATCACACCGGGATCCGGGCGTTCCGGAAGATCCCAAGCATACACGCCGGGTTTTCCCCGGGTATAGAGAAACAGAACCCGCTGTCCTGGGATCAGGTGTTTGCCGATTTCTTCCAGCTGGGCAGCGGCCCTGGCTGCCGGGGAGAGCACTTTGTATTCTCCCAGTGTTCTACTTAACTTTTGGGATATCAACAGTTCTTCCAGGGAAACCTTTTGCTCCCTCAAAGCTGCCAGTCTGGTTTGCAGCAGGGAGTGAATCCGCGGCAATTGTTCCACCAGCTTTCCGGCATCCGGAGCATTTGCGAGCAGATTGAGCATTTCCAACTGGATATTTTTTACCCAGCGTGAGGTGTCATCACGCCTCATCTCAATTCCCCGCACCTTCCAGGTGCCGTTTTGGAACAGGCCGAAATAGCGGTTGGCCACAGGCACCCGGGGATCTGAGCGTGAACTTAAAAAAGCAATCCAGCGGTAAACGCCATCCAGGCTGGTCGGCAGGCCGGTGCGATTTAGAATTTCTTCCAGCAAGGGCTGAAAATCAGCTACTTTGGAAGCCCCTTCTTTTTGAACCCAGAGACCGTCCACATACATGTGGAGGACCCGGTACCCCAAATCCTCGGCAGCTTCCTTAGCCCGCAGCAGCGCCTCCCGACCATAGGCGGTAACTGCTTCATGGGCTTCGATTCGTCCAAACCGGGCGTTTTTATACCCCAGGTATCCAAAGCAGGTCACCAGCAGCCATTTGTGGGCTGATGATTGGGCTTGGTAAGGTAGATACCGGATATCTTTCGGGTTCATGCCGGCCAATGCCTGTTTGAGCTTAATCCTTTTTTCGAGCAGTGGCTGCAGAGTGTCAGGAACCAGCCCGCGGTGGTCCTGATCAATAGTCATTTCCAGTTCGGGCACAAAAGTGCTGTTAGCGCCGCTTTTTCCTACGGTTTCCGGGGAAATATTAAAGTGTTCCATGATGCTGGGATACATGGAAATGAAGTCAATTTCTGCTACCTGGGAATGGAGACCGATCGTCGGCTGGTAGACCATGCCTCCTCGGTCAGCCTGGAGCAGACTGTATGCTGTCTTAAGACGCTCCACCTGCTGTTTGTGCCAGGGAACCAGAACTCCCTGGCGCAGGGCAGTCAGGATTTGCATTGAGGAAATCCCGGTGCCAGGAGAGACACGGGCTGCGGTCTGAATCCGCAGGCCGGTAACCCGGGCCATTTCAAACACTCCTTCCAGCCCATAATCATGATACATAACGGTGTTTTCTGTGGAAATATGGATCCGGCCAAACAGGCGCGCCTGAGGACCGCGGTAGATCACCCCACCGTAGGAATGATAAAAGCGCTCTTCCCGGCGTTCAACGCCACGGCCTTGCTCCCGGCTCAGGGGGAGTGTGATCTGGTGTTTTTCCATCAGTTGGTGAAGTTTTGTGATCAGCCAGTTATCTCCCCATACAGTAAGCAGCAGATCGGGGTCGTAGCGGCGGAGCAGGGCTCGGAGTTTGATCAGCAGCCCCCGCTCTTCCTTGAAGGGGAAACGGTAGTGTTTTCCCTCCAGATGGACTTTGAGTTCGACAGGTTCCCTATGATCCGGATTACAGTCGGGAGCTAGAACCATCACCCGCAGGGGAACTGGAGGGGTATCTATCATCCAGGGAGAGTCAAGGGTTTCCAGTGCCTCTACCTCCCCCTCGTCAGTGGCCAGCACCCAGCAGCGCGCCAGGGGGAAAACATGGGTCTGAGCTGCATAACGGATCGCAAGCGGGATGTCGGCATTGTAATACGTTAAATCCGGAAAGCTTGTTTTCAGGTGGTGAAAGAGCTGCTCTTGCGCACTGGGTGTCTTGGTCAGTACTTTCAGAACTGGGAGGGGCTGTTCCCTAAACAGATCCTTCTGCTCAACGCGCGACAATTGGATAGGAAGCGACAAAGACTTTAAATAGCGCCACAAAGCCCGCAGACTGCCGTTATCGCTGTGAACGTAGAAGGCGGTTGGGAAAGCCTGGTGCAGTCGGTGGCGTCTGATGCCGTCCTCATCCAGCAGCCACAGGATTACTCCCTGGACGGGATCCGGGTAAATGTCCAGCAGCCAGCCGCGGAATTCATTCCTGGATGACATGACGGAGCTCTGTGACCTCTCGCCTTAAGCGGATGATCTCTTTGTGTTCTTCCAGCAGCATGGACAGCAGGAAGGTTTCAAATGGCAGCGCGTGGGAAGCGTACGAAGCGGCGGAGAGGTGTTTTTGAGCTGAGACAAACAAGTCGTCCAGCACGTGTTGGTCGCTTCTCCGCAGGGCACGGCGGAAGCGGGCAAAGGCTGCGCGTTCCTGCAGGAAGGTTTGGGTAATTGGGGATACAGTTCGTCCCATAGGGGCTCCTATCAAAGCAGTGAAAGTTGAACGGGGGGATGATGAGGTTGTTCGAAAACCCAAACCTGGTCAGCGGTTTCCCTGATGAGAGCCAGGAAAGGCTCTTCCGTGGGTTGGGGATGAAGTATCAGTAAAACCGGGCTGTGCTGGGCCGTTTTTTGCAGATGATACAAGCTGGTTTCCAGCAGCCTGAGGCGTTCGGGAAGCGATGTGTTCTCGTCCTGGAAAGTGGTGAGCAGATTCAGAACCAGTGTTGGAATTCCGCCGGGAACTGGTTGTTCCAGCAGAGTTGTCATTTGATAGCAGGTAAAAGCCCGTGCAACCTGAACGCGCTCCAGCGCTGTGTAGAGCAGGAGGTCTTTTCGCCTGAGTTCTCGGTTTAAACTCAGGACATCAAAGCGGTTGCCCCCATCCAGCACGCGGACCGGACCGGTTTGGACTAGTTCTGCAATAAACGTGATGGCTGCTTTTCGCTGGAAAGAAGAAGGAGCGACCAGCAGCTGCAGAGTAGGGGAATGGGGTATAGTGATAAGTTCCATGCCCCAACCTTATCAGGTTGGAAGGGACAGCGCTATCGCCGTTTGGCTGAAATCAGGGATGAAAAAAGGGCTACCCCAAAGGAGGAGGGCAGATCAGGCTGCCCACTGCGAGAAATCCCAATCGGCCAGAATTTTGCGGAGCTCAAGTTTGCTGCGCAGCCCGAACTTGCGTTTGGCATTGCGCAGGTGGGTTTTGACAGTGGCCGGGGAGATGATCAGCTGGTCTGCTATCTCTTTGTTGGTGTAGCTTAAGCAGGCCAGGGCGGTGATTTCTTTTTCACGTGGAGTGAGAGATTGCCAGGTTTTCAGATTTTTCGCCGCTTCCTGGCGGTGCTGCAGAGCAAAACTTAACATCTTTTTGCCTACTTCATTCAGAGACTGTTTTTCTTCCTCAGCCAGCCGGGCCAGAGCCAAGCTCAGCGGCTGGTCCAATTTGACAAACTGGGCTGGGAAAATAAGATATTTGAGAGAATTTACAACACGGGTTGGAAACATGTCTGCCGGCAGTGTATAATATAGAACATTTGTTCTATATTATACACTAGTACCCTTATCTTGACAAGGGGGGGAGATTATCGCTGTCGCTGCAGTCAGAATCAGGAGAACGAGAATGGTGCCAAGCAAGATTCAACCAATTTTTATCCTCATCAGATATCTCCATTGGCTACTTTTAGAGACACAGACGAGTTGAGAGAAAGCCCCCTGTTGTTTCATCTGCTGAAATTAATAACATCAGCTAATAATGATGGGTTATGTTTTTCTTTTTTCCCCCAGGGTCATCCGCAGGTATGATTCAATAAATGGATCCAGATTGCCATCCAGAACGGTTTCAGTATTACCGTCCTCGAAATTTGTTCTGTGATCTTTCACCATCTGGTAAGGGTGCAGGACGTAAGACCTGATCTGGCTTCCCCATTCAGCTTTCTGGTATTCTCCCCTCAGTTCTTCTATTTTCTCTTTCCGGATCCGCAGTTTTAATTCCGCCAGGCGTGCTAATAAGACCCGCATTGCCATCTCGCGGTTTTGAGTTTGGGAACGCTCATTCTGACAGCTGGCGACAATTCCTGTTGGGATGTGAGTGATACGCACTGCTGTGTCGTTTTTCTGAACACTCTGTCCACCTGCACCGCCAGAACGGAAAGTGTCGATTCTCAGATCGTTGGGATTGATCTTAATGCTGCTGTCTTCCTCAACCTGGGGCAGGATTTCCACCAAAACAAATGATGTATGCCGTCTGTTGGATGAATCAAAGGGTGAGATCCTCACCAGGCGGTGTACGCCTTTTTCAGATCTGAGATATCCGTAGGCATATAACCCGCTGATGGAAATAGTTGTGCTTTTTATTCCTGCTTCTTCACCGGGTGTTAAGTCAATTGTCTCTGTTTCAAAACCGCGTTTTTCTGCCCAGCGGAGGTACATCCGCTGCACCATTTCAGCCCAATCCTGAGCATCGTTCCCACCCGCGCCGGCATGGATAGCCAATAGGGCATCTCCCCGGTCATATTCACCGGAGAGCATGGCATTAAACTCCCTTTTTTCGATCTCTTTCTGTATGGTCTCGACTTCAGTCTTTAGTTCTTCCTGTAGGTTATCATCATCCAAGACTGCTAATTCCAAAGCATCCTTGAGCTGCTGCTTCAGGGCATTCCACCCTTTAATTTCTTCTTCCAGGGCAGAAAGGGTTTTCATCACCTTTCTGGCTCTGTTCTGGTTTTCCCATAGATCTACTGCTTGCGATTCTTCTCTCAGCTTTTCCAGTTTTTCTACTTTTTCAGCTACGTCAAAGACGCTCCAGCATGTTTTGAATTTTTTGTTGACTCTCTTTGAGGATAGTATATAAAGATTCCATGATTTTTCTCCAATGAACTGTATAACTACATTACCTATTAGGTCAGGTTTTTTTTAAACTCTTGATCTCCTGGAAATTCAATTTTCCTTTACCCAACTGTGGTAGAGCGTAATCCCGACTGATAGAGCTAAGTTCAGTGAATCGACTGCACCATGCTGGGGAATCCGGGTACTGGTTCCAAACTGAAGGTATTCATCTCCTAGTCCGCTGGCTTCATCTCCGAATATCAACGAGTAAGGCGGCTGGAATTCAACTTCTGGTAGAGTAATTTTACCATTGGTCATTAATGGGTAAAGTGTATGATCCGCGAATGAACCCCAGTAATCGGTAAATTCCCGAAAGGATTTTATCCTGAGTTGGAAGACCGATCCCATTGAGGCCCGGATGACTTTCGGATCAAATGGATCAGCAGTCGGTTCCACCAAAGCCAGATTATATTTTCCATATCCCAGCATCGTGCGCATGATGGTCCCCAAATTTCCCATACTCGATGGACGGACCAGGACTAGATGATTTTCTACCGGGTCAAGATCTGAGCCGTATTTCTGGAACACACCAATTGAATAAGTATTCCCCCGGGAGGCAAGTTTATTTACCAGATTGTCATTTTCTATGATTTCAATTTGTTGTTCCCGGCATAAAACACGGATCTTTGTGATACCCTGATTTTCCAAGCCTTTGGAATGCAGCAATACCGCCAGAACAGATTCCGGCCGGAAGGTTAAGAGTTCCAGAGTTGGATAGACCCCGAAACAGTAGGAATGGTCAAAGTCTTTTCGATATCGTTTTAATATCAAATTTTGAGACATATTAACCTTGGTTTAATAGTCCGTTAATGAACGCTTCCGGATTGAAAGTCATCAGGTCTTCCGGCTGTTCGCCTAACCCGGCGAATAATATTGGAAGTCCGAGTTTTTCTTGGATGGCAAATACCATTCCGCCTTTCGCTGAAGAATCCAATTTGGCCAGGATAATGCCATCCAAGGGGATGGCTTCTTTAAATGCTTGAGCCTGGTGAAGAGCATTTTGCCCGGTCGTTGCATCCATAACCAGCCAGGTTGCATGCGGTGCTCCGGTCAGTGCCTTGCCAGCGACGCGGTGGATCTTTTTTAATTCTTCCATCAAGTTATACCTGGTATGCAGCCGCCCCGCGGTATCAATTATGAGGATATCCTTATTCTGGGATATGGCAGCTTGAATGCCATCATATACTACAGCTCCTGGGTCGCCATTTTTTTGCCCTGCGACAACGGGTATATCCAATCGTTCTCCCCAGGCCTGGATTTGTTCTACAGCAGCAGCTCGGTAGGTATCTGCAGCCGCGAACAGCACACTAAATCCCTGTGCTTGGAATTTTTTTCCTAGTTTTGCCAGGGCAGTGGTTTTCCCTGATCCGTTGACACCTACAATCAGGATCACAGATGGTTTGTGGTTCCAGGTCAGTTCCGGCGGTGATATCAGCCGGGATCGCAATTCTTGTTCAATTACCTGTCTTAACTCATCGGTACGGATCAAGCCTTGCTGTTCAACCTGGGATCGGACCTTGTCCAGGAGCTCAAGGCTGGTTTTAACGCCTAGATCTGCTTGAATGAGGAGTGCCTCCAGTTCTGCCCAGGTACCCTCGGAGATCTCGCTTGCTCCAAAAAATGCTGCGATTTTCCCAAAAGTTGATTTCCTGGTCTGAGAGAGACCATTTCTCCACTTGCTAAGGGTGTTTTCCATCGCCTGCATTATAACACGCGCGTTTTTTGGAGTTATGTTTCAGATAGGATTAGTGAGCAGCTATAATTTGCCTGACTGCCAATAGATTTTTTGAAAAACTTATCCACGGGAAATGAAAAACAGGCAAATTGGGGTAAGGTATAATGGCAGCAGATAGGGAGGCTAAGCAATTGAGTAGCATTCGGAGAATTATTGCAGAGATAAGGGTCTGACCAGATGATAAAAGTGCAGGTATTGTTTTTTGCTACTATCCGGGCAATTATCGGTCTGAAGAAAATGGAAATTGAACTTGCCGCTGGATCTACTGTCAAGGATCTAAAACAAAAGATTACTGAGATGTATCCTCATGCTGGACCGGCGATGGAATCGATGCTCACAGCTGTGAACCGGATATTTTCAGATGATGATACCTCCCTACCCGACCAGGCAGAGATTGCGTTCTTCCCGCACATCAGCGGTGGTTGATAGATAGGTACGCTGCTGATGAATCTACAAATTACAATATATCTGGATAACGGTAGAATGTTTAAACGTTTGAACAATGAAGATTCAGGAGAAAATGAAATATGATCAACTGCCGGGATTGCCGCCAGCCATATCCGCAAGACTCGCTGCCGCATCTCTGTCCAAATTGTGGTGGGGTGTTCAGAATTTCTGATGGGATAATTTATTCCCCTGAAGAAATTGAACCCGGGCTGCCTGGTATCTGGCGCCACCGGCATAGTTTTTCTCTACCGAGCGGGGCGCCGCTGATTACCCTGGGAGAGGGAAATACACCACTGATATGGAGCCATATTTTTGGGAAGAAGGTTGGTTTTAAGCTCGAAAGTTTAAATCCGACTGGTTCCTTTAAAGACCGGGGCACTGCAGTTCTCGTGAGCTGGTTGGCTGCTGCCGGAGTGAAAGAAGCGGTGGAGGATTCTTCTGGCAATGCAGGCGCTTCATTCGCAGCGTATGCCGCCAGGTCAGAGATTCATTCCAGGATTTTTATTCCCTCATACGCATCAGGACCAAAACGATCCCAAATTGAAAGTTACGGGGCAGATGTAATTGCTGTTCCAGGTCCAAGATCTAATGCTGCCGAGGCGGTTCTCCAGGAAGTTAATGGAGGTGCGACATATGCCAGTCATGTTTTTTTACCTCAAGGAATAACCGGAATAGCGACAATAGCTTATGAGCTGAAACAGCAGATGGATGGAATTCCAGGCACGATCCTACTCCCTGTGGGACATGGTAGTCTGCTCCTGGGGATAGCTTTGGGTTTCCAGGCATTAAGACATAATGGTTTAATACCGCAAGTTCCAAAGATAATTGGCATCCAAGCAGCGGAATGCGCCCCGCTGTTTAACGCCCATAAGAATCAGTTAACAGAACCGGCATCAACGACTGAAGGAAAAACCATCGCAGAGGGAGTCCGGATTTCAACTCCTTATCATGGAAGAGATGTTCTGCGTGTTGTAAAAGAAAGCGGAGGATGTTTTGTAGCGATTGGCGAGCAAGATATAGCTGCGGGTCAACAGCAACTTGCAAAAATTGGCCTTCATGTTGAGTTGACATCCGCATTGGTTTGGAATGCTTTGGAGCAAATTCATCAAGAATACCCAGAACCAATTGTCTGCATATTAACCGGACATGGATTAAAAGGTGTTTGAACCGTTGCCTATCTCAAGGCATTAGGTATAATAAAACCCTGTCTTGTACAATTATGTCGGGATGTTGGAACTGGTGGACCGCGAGGTTCTTGGATGAGGAAGTTCGCTGACCCTGAGTTCCGGGAGTAAATCATGAGTAAGCATCAGGGCAGGGAGATGATAGAATCTCCCCCTCAATTTAATCAAAGAGTAGGATTGGGGTTTAAGAATCTTACCCTTCTCACCCGAGCTTTAACCCACCGATCATACATTAACGAAAATCCAGACGCAATAGAGGATAATGAACGTCTAGAATTCCTTGGGGATGCGGTGCTGGATTTTATTGTTGGAGCCTGGCTTTACCACCATTATCCGGAGATGGCTGAAGGCGATCTGACCCTGGTCAGGACAGCTATGGTGCGCACTGAACAGCTGGCGGAGTTTGCCCGGATGATCAAGCTGGGAGATGCGATGCTGCTGGGACAGGGGGAAATAGCATCTGGTGGGAGGACCAGAAATGCCTTATTATGTGCCGGCTTTGAGGCGCTGATCGGAAGTTATTACCTGGACCAGGGGATCAAATCAGTGGAAACATTTTTTGAACCTTATCTAGTACAGGCGCTGAATGAGGTCCTGGTTGATGGTCAGCCTCGTGACCCAAAAAGTCTGCTGCAGGAATGGACTCAGGCCAGGGGTTTAAACCCGCCGGTGTATGAAACAATTAATGAAACTGGTCCTGATCATGAAAAGGTATTTGAAGTGAAAGTCAGTGTAAAAGAAAATGTTTCCGGACGAGGCAAAGGCAACAGTAAGCGTGAAGCATCAAAAAAAGCGGCAAAAGAAGCATTAGATCAAATATCACGGAACACCAATAACCAGGATATGGAAAACTGAGGATTCATGCGACTAAAATCCATTGAACTTAATGGTTTTAAAACATTTGCAACCAAAACGAATTTTGAATTCGCTGAAGAAATCACGGTTATCGTCGGACCCAACGGATCCGGTAAGTCAAATATAGCCGATGCGGTGCGTTGGGTGCTTGGTGAACAATCTTATAAACTGTTGCGGGGAAAAAAGACCCTGGACATGATTTTTTCCGGTTCTGAGCAGCGTCCACGTGCCGGTATGGCAGCCGTTACCATTGTTTTCGACAATAGCGAGGGTTGGCTTCCCATTGATTTTTCGGAAGTTTCGATTACGAGGCGTGCTTTTCGGGACGGTAAAAATGAATATCTAATTAACGGACAGCAGGTTCGGCTCCGGGATGTGTATGAGCTTTTAGGTCAATCGGGATTAGCGGAAAGAACTTATACCATTATTGGACAGGGGTTGGTAGATGCTGCACTATCCTTAAAGGCAGAAGAACGACGCATGCTCTTTGAGGAAGCAGCAGGTATTGGACTCTACAGATCGAGAAAAGCAGATGCGGAAAGGAGATTAGAAAAAACCAACCGAAATCTGGATCGAGTGGATGATATTCTCTCAGAACTAAAACCCCGCTTAAAAAGCCTCCAGCGGCAGGCAGTACGCGCAGAGCAGTATGATCAGGTAAAAGCAGACTTAAGAATGCTTTTGCGTGAGTGGTATGGTTATCACTGGGCAAGAGTCCAGACGGATTTACATAAAGCCAAAAATCTGGAAGAGGAGCAGCGTCTCAGTTTAGATAAAGCCCGGAACACGCAGGCAGTTTATGACCGTGAGTTATCTGAGAATCAAGTCAGGGTCCAATCCCAACGATCAAGGTTGAATTCCTGGCATAGGGAATTAGCTGAACATCATGATGAAAAAGAAAAAATAAGTCGGAACCGGGCTGTAACTGAGGAAAGAATCCGATCTCTTGAAAAAAGGATCCAGGATCTGGAAACTGAGAAAGTACGTCTGGTTGAACAAGTAGAGATAACCAAGGAACGGCTTGAGCAATCCCAGGAAGAAGCGGACGCAGATAAAATCCGATTCCAGGAATCACAACTGAATGCGGAAAAAGCCAGGAAGGAACTGGAAAGTAAACGGGAGCAGATGACAACTCTCGAGCATGAATCATCCACTGCGAGGGAGGAGCTTTCAAAATCTTCAGATCAGCAAATTCGGCTGACTTCCCGGTTGGCTGACCGCCAGGATCAGAAACAGAGAAATAATATCAGAATCAAGACCGCGAAAGATCAAATCAAGACCGCTGAAGAACAATTCCAGAAAATCCAGGAGAGGTACCAAGCAGTTACGAAGCAGCTTAACCAGGCAGCTTCGATAAGGGAAGCAATAGACAAGGAATTTATAAGTGTTCAAGGGGAGAAAGCTGCTGGGGAAAAATACCGCCAGGAATTGAAAGATAAGTTGTCTATCGTCCAAACTGAAAGCAGCCGGCTGTCCGCTGAATTAAATGTTCTCCAGCAAGCGGAACAAAAGCTGGCAGGGTATGCAAATGGCGCGAAATTGCTGCTCACTCAATCACGATCTGGCAGACTTTCCGGGGCACTTGGTACGTTGAGCAATTTCCTGGAGGTACCGGAAGAGTATGAAAGGCCGATCGCTGCTGCCTTAGGGGATTATCTCGATGCAGTAATTTTAGAGAAGGAGGCTGATTCCAACCAGGCATTGGAACTCCTGCTGAATGAGACCACCAAGGGGGTATTGCTGCCTTTAAATCGGTTAATTACCCTTGATCGGCCAAGCCTAGATAAAAATATCCCTGGATTAATTGGTATAGCAGCGGACCTAGTGACAACACCCCCAAAATTCCAACCGGTTGTTGATTTATTATTGGGGCGTGTTTTTATCATGAAGGACAAAAAGGATTTAAGCAGGGTACTGCGGGACCAACCGATTGGAACGAAGGCTGTAACACTTAGAGGTGAAGTATTCCTCACCACCGGTGAAATTATTGCCGGAAATGAGGGAACGCCCAGCATTCTTAGTCGATCCCGCCAGCGTAAAACCTGGGAAGAGAAAATATCCTCCTCATCCAAGCGAATAAAAAAGCTTGAGGAGCAGATCCAACGAGTGGATCAGAAACTGGTTGGGTTTGAGGAAAAAGAAGAGGAATTACAAAGGGGGTTGTCAAAGGCAAAACAGGAGGAAAACTCGATTGAGCATAGTTTTAGTCAGATCTCCTTGGATCGGAATTCAGGGGAGCAGAAAGTTGAATGGGAAGCTGCTCAATACCAGGCAATTGTTGATGAAGCATCTGAAAGGGAAAATGAGATTAACCGGATCTCTATTGAACTTGAAAATATCCAAACCGGCATAATCCAGGCGCAGGAAGTAGTATCGAAAACATCCGCAGCTATTCGAGCGGTATCATTGGATGCGGAAAGAGAACAACTGGCACATTGGGAAACACAAACCGCTGTCGCAGAACGGGCATTAAGCGATGTTGAGAAACGGCTTGGAGAACGAGAAAATACCTGGCAGGAAGCGAAGAACAGAGTACAACAAAATAGCGAACTCATTGCTCAGTATCAGGCGCAGGCTGCAGAATTGAGCGAGGAAACAAAATACCTGGAAGGTCAGGAAAATGCTCTTCAGCAGGATATTTCTGAACTGCGTAAATTGATCGATAGTACTGAAACCGAGCTTACTGAAGATGAAGCGGAACAGCGGGAATTGCAGAGCAAAGAAGCAAAAGCGCGACGAATCCTTAACCAGGCAGAACGATCTTATGCGCAGGCAGATATCAACCTGACCCGGAATCGAGAAAAACTAGAATCGATTCAGGAGCGAATAAAAGAAGATATCGGCCTGGTGGAATTAATATACAACAAGGGCATATCCGGTCCTACTCCTTTACCGCTGGAAGGATATGTTGAGAAACTTTCGGTTATAGAAGAAATATCCCCTGATTTAGGAAGCACTATCAGAGAACAGCGAGCGCAGCTGAGGAGATTAGGCGCGATAAATCCTGAAGCCCAGCATGAATACCGCGAAGTTAATGAAAGACATGAGTTTTTAACAGAGCAATTGTCAGACCTCAGGAAGGCTGAAGCAGATCTCAAAGAAATCATTGCTGAACTAGATGTACTGATGGAGCGGGAGTTCAGGAAGACTTTTAATGCAGTTGCCAGGGAGTTCAGAGAAATCTTTACTCAGTTATTTGGGGGTGGGAAGGGACAGCTGGTACTCACTGAACAGGATGATTTAACCGGATCCGGGGTTGACATCCAGGTCAGACTTCCGGGCCGAAGGACCCAGGGTTTATCCCTTCTGTCAGGAGGAGAGAGGAGTTTAATTGCAGCGGCTTTGATCTTTTCCCTTTTGAAAATTTCACCAACACCGTTCTGTGTTCTGGATGAAGTAGACGCCATGCTGGATGAGTCTAATGTCGCCCGGTACAGGAAAATTCTCCGGGAATTGAGCTCAGACACCCAATTTATTGTTATCACCCATAACCGGAATACAGTCCAGGTAGCGGATGTGATCTACGGCATCATCATGTCGGAAGATTCCACCAGTCAGGTCTTGAGCTTAAAACTGGATGAGATTGATGAGGTGATCGACTCCTGAGTTTTGTCGCTTCGTTCATTCCGGATTTATTCTAAATTATTCCAGTTTTCAATAAATAAAATTGAAGGCGAGATTAGTGCCTGATTGTGACTATAATCCGTCCAATGTTGAATGAGGTTTCTCAGTTATGCAAACCAGGAGTAAATTTTCGATAACGTTGGGGGCAGCCGTGAGGTCGGCATCTGAATTAGAGATGACCACTTTCAACTTGGGTTTATAATAGAAAATTAGAGAATTTTATTAGCTCAAGATATTTTCTGAAGATATCAGGCCTTCCTGATTTTCTTGGAGGAAACTCATGACTCAAACAATTTCGGATCGGCTTGATCAAGTATTAAATAATTTTGAGAGGAATGTTCCCCATGTGGAGGCCACAGCCATTGTGAGTAATGATGGATTGGTGATCGCTTCCAGGTTGCCAGACCAGGTTGAAGAGGACCGGGTCGGAGCCATGGGTGCCGCAATTCTTTCCATTAGCACCCGTAGTGGGGAAGAACTGGACAGGGGAGATATACTCAGGGTGTTAATTGAAGGGACAAATGGTTATTTATTGATTCGCAGTATTGGCGAGGTTGCGATCCTGGTCGCACTGGTTGATAAAAAAGTCCGCCTGGGCATGCTGTTTTATGAATGTAAACAATGTATAGTCCAGTTGAATGAAATTTTATAATCTTGAATTAATCATGAAGAATAATATTCTAGGAGGGAAACATGGATGACATTAAAGCCACCATAATTAACCGTGATTTAAATCCATACCACTCTTTTTTGGCCTCATTTTTTGCCGGTTTGGCAGAACTGGGTATGATAAATCAAGGATCCATTAATATCGTTTCAAAAAGAGCTGCAGAATATTTATATTCTTATTTGGATGCGAAGGAAATCCTCCCAGACATAAATGCAGTTCCGGGAGATTCGACCACAGAAGTGGTTAAGAATTTAATCTTATATATCAATAAAATTCTTAATCTGATGGGGGAATATGACCTTCAGGAAGTTGATGAAGGGCAGGTTGTTTTATTAGTAGCGGGAGATAAATGCCGGATTTGTCCTAAAGGTGTTGGCGGTGCGGAGGTAAAAGGCACCTTATGTCCGATACCCAGTTTTATTGAAAGCCTGGTGAATAAAATTGCTGGAACAGAACTCATTGACTTGATAACGTCCGGTATAGAAAAAGAAGGCACAACCTGTAAGGCATATTATCAAGTAAAATCCTGAGATAACTTGAGATGAATAAATTCTTATCACCCGATAAATTGGTTAACACATTTTCTATTGTTGCCTATGATCCTCATAAGCAAGAGTGGGGGGTTGCTGTACAGTCAAAATTCTTAGCCGCAGCTGCGGTAGTTTCCTGGGCTCAGGCAAATGCTGGAGCTGTAGCCACTCAATCCTATGCGAATGTTACTTATGGTTCGAGGGGATTAGCTTTAATGGAGGGGGGAACGTCCGCAGAGGAAACGATAAAACGCCTGATAGAAAATGATGAGGGGCAAGACTTACGGCAGGTAGGTGTAGTGGATCGGGAAGGAAAAGCGGCTGCGTTCACCGGTAATAAATGCCAGGCTTGGGCTGGACATATTGTTAGGGATGGGTACACGTGTCAGGGAAATATTCTCCTTCCGGGTACTATTGAAGCCATGGCTGTTAAATTTGATGAAGCCCGCCAGGGGCAGGGAGAACTGGCAGATTGGCTGGTCTTAGCGCTGGAAGCCGGGCAGGAAGCTGGAGGCGATAAACGCGGACGGCAGGCAGCGGGTGTTCTTGTAGTGAGAGATAAAGGGGGTTACGGAGGAGACAATGACAGGTATCTGGATTTAAGAGTTGACGATCATCCTTATCCAATATTAAAGCTGAAGCAGTTGGTAGAAAATCATCATCTCTATTTCGGTGAGGTTGATCCAGAGGATCTTATACCGCTTGTGAGTGTCGCCCAGGAACTGCAGATAATTATGAATAAAACCGGGCATTATCAAGGGGAAGTCAGCGGGAATTTTGACGAGGGTACCAGAACAGCATTGAGAAATTTGGTTGGTGAGGAAAACCTCGAAGAACGCTGGAATGGTGTAGGGAAAATGATCGATAATAAGGTTATGGAATATCTAAGAGATAAATTTTCCTGATTTGACTAGAAAAAACAAAAAACAAAATAATTCTTGACAGGAAAAAACTATAATGTTAGGATGTGTTTATTATGCAGATGAACCGTATGCGCCATCCAATGATGCCTGGCCCATTTCTCCTCTAACCGGAGGCGGTTCACGTGTAAAATGTGACATTCTCAAGATTGTGTAAACTCTCCCCGGTTTTAGACCGGGGAGTTTTGTTTACGCTCATCTGAGAAAGGAGGTAAAGAGAATATATAATTAACCAACCAACCCCACAATTTATGGTTTATAATAAAAACAGTTTCAGACACACCCATTTACCTTAAGGAGGAATTTGCATGAAGAAACTAGCTTTACTTTTATCATTCTTGATAATTACCGGGCTTCTGCTTGCCGCTTGTGGCGGTCAGGTGGAAGAAACCCCGGTAGTTGTTGAGGAACCAGATGTAGTCGAAGAGCCAGATGTTTTCCTGGCCTGCCAGGTCACCGACGTTGGCGGCATTGATGACAAGTCATTTAATGCTTCCGCTTGGAAAGGTGTAGAAGATGCCATTGCTGAATACGGAATCGAGGGCAAATTCCTTGAATCCCAGCAGCAGACTGACTATGAATCCAACATCAACGCTTTCCTTGAAGAGGGCTGCAACATCATTATCCCAGTGGGCTTCCTGCTGGCTGATGCGACAGCTGCTGCTGCAGAAGCAAACCCCGATGTGCCGTTTGTCATCGTGGATGTCAACTGGTTAGCTGCCGACAACATCATGGGTAGTGGATTTGCCATGAATGAAGGTACATTCTTAACCGGCTATCTGACCGCTGGCATGACCGAGACCGGTGTAGTCGGAACCTACGGTGGTATGAACATACCTCCAGTTACCGTCTTCATGGATGGATATGTGCTGGGCGTCGAATACTACAACGAAGTTAACGGCACTGATGTTAAGGTGCTGGGTTGGGATGTTGTTGGACAGGAAGGAAACTTCACGGGCAACTTTGAAAGCACTGAGGACGGTCGTACGCTTACCGAATCTATGTTTGACGAAGGAGCCGATATCTTCATGCCGGTCGGCGGACAGATAGGTGCTGGAACCCTGGCTCTTCTTGAAGACTTCGATACCGGGTACCTGATTGGTGTGGACCGGGATTGGACCATCGACTATGCTACTCAAGCTGATTACATTCTTGCCAGTGCCTACAAAGGCATAGACAAATTTGTGTTTGACCAGATCAAAGCTGTTATGGACGGCACGTTCACTGGTGGAAACTTCGCTGGTGATATTGCCAATGGCCACGTGGATATCATCTACGGTCACGCTGTAGAAGATCAGATTCCTGATGAACTCAAAGCAGAAATCGAAGCCCTCAAAGCTGGGATTGTCGCAGGTGAAATTGTTACTTCACCAGTACCAGTAGAAGCAGTTGTGCTCCCGGATCTGGGTGGACAGGTAATAACAATTGCAGTCGAGAATGCCTATGTTCCGTATAACTACATTGATCCCGATACCGGGGAACCGGCCGGTTGGGATTATGATGTCTGGGCAAAAATCTGTCTCTTGCTGAATTGCACCCCTGATTTTAAGGAAGTATCTTGGGATCTCATGATTCCGGCTGTATCTGAAGGTCAGTACGATGCCGCTGGTGATGGAATCACAATCACTGAGACCCGGGCTGAAATAGTTGACTTCTCAGTGGGTTACATGGCAATCGAAATGCGCTTACTTGTTCGAATTGATGAGGAAAGATTTGATTCTATCGAACAAATCGTTGCTGACGATACCCTCAAACTTGGTACCCAGACTGGAACCACCAACTATGAGACTGCGGCGACCTATTTGCCGGAAGAACGCATCCAGGCTTTTGATACATTCCCATTTGCTGTCCAAGCTTTGATCGCAGGTGACCTCGATGCTGTGATCATAGATGAGACTGCAGGATTGGGATACATGGGTGAAAATTCTGACAAAGTGATGGTTGTAGGGCCTTCCATGTCCAGTGACTTGCTCGGGTTCATCTACCCCTTGGGGAGTGAACTGGTTGCACCTGTTGACCTGGCAATTGCCGAAATGTGGGCGAATGGAGACATGGACGAGATCAATGCTGTTTACTTTGATCCTGGCTTTGAGGTTAAACCGGCGGAGTAATCCTGTACTGAAAAATAGTTAGAATTTGATGAATGTTATCAACGGTGTGTGGGGTAAAAACTCCACACACCGTTTCAAGTACTCAGAAGGAGTCAACAGTGTCAGAACAGCATCAAATTCTGGATCCAATCATTCCAATTATTACTGATTTGTCTTCTAAGAGACGCTTACGAGACCTCCCCTGGTGGTTATTTGCTATTCTCCTGATAGCAGTCTATGCTATCTTTGTTATTTCCTCCAACGAAAACTATAATGATGCCTTTATCTTTATTAAAGCTGGTTTTGTAATCACAATTAATACTACGCTAATTTCTTTTTCTATCGCAATAGTTTTTGGATTATTGGCTGGATTAGGAAGGATCTCAAAAAACGTAGTAATCAACAATCTTGCCCGTTTGTATGTCGAACTTATCCGGGGTATCCCTATTCTTGTTTTAATCTTTTTTATCGCTCTGGTTGGTGTGCCAGTTCTAGTTGATGGGTTAAATAACTTAGGTTTTTGGTTAACTGATCGTGGAGTTGGGTTTTTAGGAAAATTATTTACCGCTGTAACAAATAAGAATATTTCTATGATCACGAGAGCAATCATAGCTTTGGCGGTGACTTACGGCGCCTATCTGGCGGAAATCTTCCGGGCGGGAATTCAATCCATTGTCAGAGGTCAAAATGAAGCCGCCCGTTCATTGGGTATGAGCTACGGCCAGGCAATGCGCTATGTCATCCTCCCTCAAGCCATCAGAAATGTTCTACCAGCGCTTGGTAATGATTTTGTTGCCATGGTAAAGGATTCTTCGCTGGTATCTGTCCTTGCCGTGCGAGATATAACACAAGTTGCCAAATTATACGCAGGAAGCACTTTCCGTTTTCGTGAAGCTTATGTCACCTTGGCCGTAATGTATTTGACCATGACAGTATTACTCTCTCTCCTGGTGCAGCTTGTGGAAAGGCGGTTAAAAACCCATGAGTAATTCAGATTACATAATCGAAGTCAAGGACCTTCACAAATATTTTGGCAGTATTAAAGCTGTTGATGGTGTAAGCATTAACATCGAACGGGGTAAAGTTGTGGTTGTAATTGGCCCCAGTGGCTCCGGAAAATCTACCTTGCTGCGCTGTATCAATCACCTGGAAGAACCTACTAGTGGAGAGGTCTGGATCGATGGTGAAAAAATAACGCATGCAGTAAAACAAATCAATGAAATCCGGGCGGAAATTGGAATGGTATTCCAGTTGTTTAATCTCTTTCCGCATTTAACTGTTATGGAAAATGTTACCCTGGCTCAAAAGGTTGTCCGGGGTCGATCTAAGGAAGAAGCTAAGCAGATTGCCATGGAAAAACTTCATCGGGTGGGGATTCCAGAAAAAGCCGATGTTTATCCTGCCAATTTGTCAGGAGGACAGCAGCAGCGTGTTGCCATTGCCCGGGCATTGGCGATGGATCCCAAGATCATGCTTTTTGATGAGCCGACCAGCGCACTGGATCCAGAGATGATCAAAGAAGTGCTGGACGTCATGCTGGATTTAGCTCAGGAAGGGATGACCATGGTCTGTGTATCCCACGAAATGGGATTTGTGCGATCGGCAGCGGATGAAGTGATTTTCATGGACTTCGGTAAGATTGTGGAACATACCACACCAGAGGGTTTATTTAGTAATCCCCAGAAAGACCGGACAAAATTGTTCTTAAGTCAGATTTTGGAACATTAGGTTATTAGATCAAAATGTTGGTCTGAATGCTCTGTTGTACTAACCTTTTCCCTGATAAACAAATAAGGTTTTGATCATGGCCAGATATGATGGACGAAGTAACAAGCAAATTCGTCCCGTGGAATTTGTATTGAATTATGTCGATTATCCGGAAGGATCAGTTCTAATTTCTATCGGGAAAACCCGGGTCCTGTGTAATGTCAGTGTTGAGGACCAGGTGCCGGAATGGATGAAGAAAAATGATCTGGCTGGTGGTTGGATTACAGCTGAGTATGCTCTTTTGCCGCGGTCAACAACAACCCGGGTGAAAAGGGAAACCCAGGGTCTTAGCGGCCGAACCCAGGAAATCAAGCGGTTGATCGGAAGATCTCTGCGGGCAGGATTTGATCTCAGCTTGCTGGGAAATAGGACCTTTATCGTCGATTGTGATGTTCTGCAGGCGGATGGAGGAACCCGGACCGCGTCCATTACTGGTGGGTATGCTGCGCTCCACCTGGCTTTGAAGGACTTGGTGGAAGGGGGATCCATATCGCCGGAAGTTTTTCTATCTCCTGTGGCAGCAATAAGCGTGGGGATCCTTTCCGGGACTCCTGTCCTGGATCTAAATTATGCTGAGGATTCACAAGCTGAAGCAGATCTCAACGTTGTGATGAATCAGGAGGGGGAATTTATCGAAATTCAGGGTACTGCGGAAGGGTCCACATTTTCACGGGATACTCTTGATACGATGCTTGAATATGCTGAATCAGGTATTCAGCAATTGATCTCCAGGTATATTTTCAACTTAACATGAAAAAACCCCGCAATCCGTTTCTGGCTGCGGGGAGTTTTACTAGCGGACAGATCATTTACTGCTGAGGAACCTCGGTTGGTAGTGAAGGTTGCTGCGATGTTTGGAATTGAATATAATCAAGAACTTCCTTTGGCATGCCTGGTTCGCTCGGAACAAAGGAAATCCAATCCTCATTTACTTCAGGTTGGTACTCAAGTCTTCTTTCGACCAGCCATTCAGAAAAAACTTCGTTTCGAATCTCTTCGAATGCTGCCTCATCAATTGGTAACAGCTCTTTGCCGAGGGTTTGAAGAATGTGCCAGCCGAAATCGGTTTGAACTGGATCACTGATTTCACCCACTTCAAGCGCAAAAGCAGCTTCATCAAAAGGCGGAACCATCACACCGCGGGCAAACCAACCTAAATCTCCTCCGTTATCTTTGTTGGAATCGTCTGATGAGTATTCTGCTGCCAAGACGGCAAAATCCTGCCCATCAGCCAATTTATCAGTGACCTCTATGGCAGTTAATTCATCTTCAACAAGAATATGTTGAACCCAAATCTGCTCCTGGATACGAGGAAGATCCGCTGAGAGGACATTCATCAATTCTTCCTTGATGAGAGACATTCTCACAATGTCCTGGAAAGTCTTTTCTTTGATCCCGTTATTTTTTAGTACATCCATATAATTCTGATAATTTTCTTCAAAAAGGTCCAGGGTGTATTCTGTGGGCCTTAGCAGCGGGGTTGCGGTAGGATCTGGTTCGCCTTCTGATGTTTCCTCAATCTGGGGAGTATTTGTTGGCGAGGTGTCTTGATCCTCTTCCTCATTTCCAGCGGGTGAAACTGTTGGGGTCCCTTCTGGGAAATAGCCGAAAACTGTCCGGATTTCTTGATCAATTTGAGTCTCATCTACTTCGATTCCCATCTTTTCAGCTTCCGCCCGGATAATGAGATCATCGGACAGTGTTTGAAGCACATCTTGTCCGATTAAAAGCGGCTGAGAGAGCTGTGTAGCAGCAAGTATTAACTGTTGTTCGAAATAGGCGAATATGTCCGGTGTTCCGCCTAAACTCTGGACAAATTCAATCAACTGATAGGTTTGATTGATAACCTGAACCCTTTGATACCGGACCCGCTGTTCAAAATCAACAGCATTGATGGTCATAGAGTCCAGTTGAATGACAGGCGTTTTAGGTTTCAAGACATATCTGTCCAGAACACCATATCCAATCAAACCGAAGACAACAACCAGAATAGCTATTGTGGATAGGATGATAATCCGTTTTTGACGGTCTTCTCTTTCTTTCTGTGCAAGAAATTTTTTGTTTTGTGGCATAATAAATTCCGTTTTTCTGTCTAGAGATTTATTAATAACTGAGGGCTATCCTAGCGGAGGGATTCTCCTGTAAAGGGAAGAAGAGCCAGATGGCGTGATCGCTTGATTGCCCGGGCTAACTCCCGCTGATGTTTCGCGCAGGTGCCTGTCTGCCGCCGGGCTCGGATTTTTCCGTGATCGCTCACAAACCGACCCAGTGTCTCTATATCTTTATAATCAATAGTCATTTTCGGGTTAGTACAAAACCTGCATTCCCTTTCTCGATGATATCTCTCTCTGTCGTACTGTTTTCTCTCTGCCATCATAAACTCCTTAAAAATAGTTCGTATTTAATTCAAATTAGAAGGGATATTCGTCCTTTGAATGGATACCTTCGTTTGACTCCGAATCCTGTTCTTCAGATTTGCTGTTCAGCATGAGCATTTCTTTGGCGATCACTTCCACTGATGAATGATTGCCACCTTCCTCGTCTTGCCATTGCCGGGTATGTAGACGTCCTTCGATGTACACCTGCTGACCTTTGGAAAGGTATTGGTTGCAAATCTCTGCTAATTTTCCCCAAGCGATTACATTAAACCATTCAGTTTCTGTTTTTTTCTCGCCATCGGCTGACTTCCAGCTGCGGTTTGTCGCTAGTTGAAATTTGGTTAATGGACGACCTGATGGTGTATAGCGCATCTCAGGTTCTTGGCCCAATCTTCCAATGAGCATTACTTTATTCAGGCCTCTGGTCATGGAAAGGCTCCTTTACGAGGAAAAATCTAACCAGCTGTTTTTTTAATCCAAAAACCGGAGCAGAGAAAACCTGCTCCTGGTAAATTAGTCATCCCGATTGATAATCAGGAAGCGCAATATGGATTCTTGAAGGCGGAAATTGCGTTCAAGAGTGACAACGGCAGATGGCTCCAATTTTAGATTGAAAAGGAAATATTGGCCTTCATTATGTTTGCGGATCAAGTAGGCGAATTTTTGTCTTCCCCACTCTTCAACAGTTTCAATAGATCCCCCTGCATCAGTTATCCAACTTTTCACTTTATCTATAATGTCCGCAGTTGCTTCTTCTTCAAATTCCGGGGTAACGATAATGACGAGTTCGTAATCTCGCATCATATCCTCCTTTCCTCGGGCTTGTCTCCAGACAGTGTGGTCAGCACGCCGGAAACGGAAAGTAAATTGGTTGAGTGACCGAGGGAGAGTTTAGCATAGATGGAAGTATTTGGGAAGGGTGAACAGAGGGATGGAAATCCAGCAGATAAATACTGCATTTGGGGCTGTTTCTGGGATCGGGAAGATTGGTAAAACCTGCTCCGAGATCTGCATTCCTGGAGAGAATCTGTGGGCAGGATTAAATGCATCCCGGGCGATTATTTCAGGAATTCTAACGATCTGACTGTCCAGATCAGCTTCAGCTCCAGCTGCCAGGAGCAATTCCAGAGTATCCTGATTGTGAAATTCAATTCCGGGATTTTCCAGTAGGGCAAATCCCTCATCGATGATTTTTTGAACTGTCTCACTTGTGAGAAGATTGAGTGCTGGCCTCATCTGAGTTACTCCCGCTGTTATAGAAAACCCCAGCCTGGATGTCCAGCCGGGGTGATTTAGACACTATTGGTTATAACAAAGCTTAACGAGTTCGTGGTTTTCTGATAGGTGAACACTGGATCTTCTGGTTTAATACAGCCCCCAATCCACAGCACCATCTTCCATAAAGGAGCGGTCCCAGAATTCCCGACCCATTTCAATTGATGTTGGTATTCCCAGAACTTCTTCCGTTTTGCTGCGGCAAGCTTCCATCAACTGTGGGGCGTAAGGACAAAATGGAGTGGTGAGAATCATGGTAACGAGGGCTTTATCATCCTGGATTTGCACATCTCTGACCAGTCCTAATTGAATGATGCTCATTCCCAGTTCTGGATCCATTACACTCTGCAATCCTTTGTGAAGTGTATCTGCCAGGTCAGCATCATCACTCTTTAACTGCCAATTTTCCAATGCCATTTTTATCCTTCTTCTTTGGTTTTCTTAATCCGGTACTTACATTGTTTATCGCCATCGAGTATGCACTCAACCCGCTCCGGTGTTGTGGAGATAAAATGGGCGATTAATTCTTGGTCAATTATACAAATCTCCGGATGGTCTTCACCAATGTGATGGTAGGGGCAGCTTGCTTCCACAATATAATAATTGTCTTCTTCTTCCTGCAAATTGATCATATACCCTTCTGCAGTTAACACTTCCTGAAGAATCTGAAGTCGTTCTTTCAAAGTTAGATCTTTCAGATCCACGTCCTGGGTCAGTTCGCCGGCAATTTCTAGGGCAAGATTTTGGAATACCTCATCGAGTACCTTCTCAGAGAGATTAGCTTTTAACTGCTGCAGCAAACGAAGAGATAATTGGAGGTACCGTTGAGGGAACTGCTCCATACCCTTGTTGGTTAAGCTGTATACCAAACGGGGTCTTCCGACTCCGTGTCGTTCTTCTTTTGACTGAATTAAACCTTCCGCTTCCAGTTTAGTGACATGGTGACGGACTGAAATGGGATTAATATCCACAGCTTCAGCTAAATCATTCACCGTTCTCCGCTGATTATGGAGTAGGGTTTGAAGAACTCTATTTCGAGTGTTATTGCTCATAGTGTTTTCACAGGTTTTGTTTCCTTTCACAAAAAGTCTAACATCGAAAGAAATAAATGTCAATAATTTATATGATAATTATCCTAAATATTGACTTATCAGGGGAACTATGCTACAATTTTTCCTGTCAAAAAATGCTCAAAATACCTTAAGATCAGTGATTGGAGCGGTTATATATGTCTGAGCTGGTTATAAATAATTTCCATGTAAATGTTGAAGAAACTGAAATATTAAAAGGCGTGAATCTCACAATTAAAACAGGTGAAGTTCATGCAGTGATGGGTCCGAATGGGACAGGAAAATCAACCCTTGCATATGCATTAATGGGTCATCCAAAATACAAAGTCACACAAGGAGATGCAACTCTGGACGGGAAGGATTTGCTGGATTTGGATCCAAATGAGCGCTCCAAGTTAGGATTATTCCTGGCTTTTCAGTATCCAGTTGCCGTCCCGGGAGTATCGGTTGCTAACTTTTTACGGACAGCCATTAATGCCCATCGGAAAGCACAGGATCCTGAAGATAAAGGCATCTCAATCCCTGATTTCAGGAAAAAGCTGAAAGAAAAAATGGCCCTTCTTGACATGGATGAATCTTTTGCCGGAAGGTATCTCAATGATGGTTTTTCTGGTGGAGAGAAAAAGAGGGTTGAGATTTTGCAAATGGCTACTCTGGAACCTAAATTTTCAATTTTGGATGAGACTGATTCCGGATTGGATATTGATGCCTTAAAGATCGTGGCGCATGGGATCAACACAATCAGCAATAAAGACCAGGGCATTTTAGTAATTACACATTATCAGAGAATATTAAATTACATCACACCGGATTTTGTACATGTGATGTTGAATGGCAGAATCGTGGAATCGGGCGGTCCCGAGCTGGCTCTCCGTTTGGAAGAAGAGGGGTATGAGTGGCTGCGGAAGAAACACGCTGTTTAAATCGTTTTTAAGAAGGCGTTTTTCTTCTTTGAAATTTAGGAGTATTTCTCATGCCGAATGACGAGAAATTAATCGAAAGTATTGGTGATTATAAGTATGGATTCAGTGATCCTGAAGTCCATGTGTTTAAGAGTAAGAAGGGATTGGATCGGGGCGTGGTAGAAGAGATCTCCCAAATTAAAGGGGAACCAGAGTGGATGCTCAAGTACCGGTTAAAAGCATATGAGCACTTCAAAAAGCGCCCAACGCCAACCTGGGGTCCTGATCTTTCGGATTTAGATTTGGATGATATCTATTTTTATGTAAAACCAACCGAGAAAGAAGAAACATCCTGGGATGATATACCTGAATCCATTAAGAACACTTTTGATCGGCTGGGAATTCCAGAAGCAGAGCAAAAATTTCTAGCTGGGGTGGGTGCCCAATATGAATCAGAGATGATTTATCATAGTATCCATAAACAGTTGGAAGAGCAGGGTGTTATTTTTAAAAGTATCGAAAATGGCCTCCGGGAACACCCCGAATTGTTCCGGGAATATTTTGGCAAAGTTATCCCCTTTACTGATAATAAATATGCTGCCCTAAACAGTGCTGTCTGGTCGGGGGGCTCATTTGTTTACATACCACCGGGACTTAAAGTGGATTTGCCGCTCCAGGCTTATTTCAGGATGAATGTTGCCAATATTGGGCAATTTGAAAGATCCTTAATCATTGCTGATGAAGGATCCCAGGTTCATTATGTGGAAGGCTGCACTGCACCCCAATATACAACCAATTCTTTTCACAGCGGTGTGATTGAAATTGTTGTGAAAAAAGGGGCCCGGGTCCGATATACAACTATTCAGAATTGGTCTAATAACGTATATAACTTGGTGACTCAGCGGTCTCGTGTGGAAGAAAAGGGGACCATGGAATGGGTAGACGCGAACTTGGGATCAAAAGTAACAATGAAGTATCCCTCCTGTATGCTGATGGGAAAGGGAGCTCATGGGGAGATTCTTTCGATTGCTTTTTCAGGCAAAGGCCAGCATCATGATACCGGCGGCAAAATCATTCACCTGGCACCGGATACGACCAGTAAGATTATTTCAAAATCTATCAGTAAAGATGGCGGGAGAGCTTCTTACCGGGGATTATTGCGGGTAAATAAAGGCAACACTAATGTCAAATCCAATGTTGTCTGTGACGCGCTTCTCCTTGATGAGATTTCGCGCTCTGATACTTATCCCTATATTGAAGTTGATGAACAAGATGTCAACATAGGTCATGAAGCTTCTGTATCTAAAGTGGAAGAAGAGCAGCTATTTTATCTGATGAGTAGAGGTTTAACTGTAGAAGAAGCAACCGGCATGGTTGTTTCCGGGTTTATTGAGCCTCTGGTAAAAGAACTGCCGATGGAATACGCGATAGAAATGAACCGCTTGATCCAGCTTCAAATGGAAGGATCAATCGGCTGATGAAGGAATATTATGGCAAGAAAACAACCTGAACGGGGATTCAATTTTTCCCGCGATATGATCGCGGATTCTGATAAGGTTCCTGCCCTCTTACAGGAATTTCGTTCCGATGCCTGGCAGGCTTATCAGGAGCTGCCATTTCCAACGATGAAGGATGAAGCTTGGCGCAGAACATCCCTTTCAGGATTTGATTTTAGAAGGATTCAACTGCCAAATGGCAAAGAAGTTCCCGAGAAGATCACTGGCAGCATTCTCACGGATGGTATCCTGGCGAAAAAATCGATCGCTCTGCTCAGTCCGGCAGGGGTGGAGATTAATCAAACAGCACAATCAATAAAACAAGGTGTTATTTTCTCAAACCTCACTGAAGCAGCAGAAAAACATCCCGATTTAGTGAAAAAGGTGCTGGGTAAGGTCGTATCTCCCCGTGATGGAAAATTTGCTGCAGCTACCGCAGCTTTTGCTAATCACGGACTGTTCATTTATGTTCCTAAAGATGTTGAGGTTAGTGAACCGCTTTTTAGTATTGTGTTTGCCCCCTGGGAAGGAACAGCACATTTTTTCCAGTGCCTGATTTATCTGGAAGAAGGATCTTCTTTGACATATATCCATGAATCCCTCTCTCCTGAAAATAGTTCTCAACCTTCTCTCACTGGAGAAAATGTAGAGATCTTCGTTGGTAAAAATGCCAACCTGAAAATCGCTGAAATTCAATCTTACGGCGATCAAGTTTGGAGCTTTAGTCATAAAAAAGCCCTTGTTGATCGGGATGGATACCTGGAATGGGAAATTGGCGCCCTGGGCTCATACCTGTCCAAACACTTCATTTCTGTGGACTTAATTGGTCAGGGTGCTGAAGGAAGAGTGTCTGGTATGTTTTTTGCGGACCAAAAGCAGCATCTTTCCTACAATACAATGCAGCGTCATCTTGCTCCCCGGACCACCAGCGACCTGCTTTTTAAAGGTGCGTTAGCCGGTAAAAGCCGTTCAGTCTGGCGGGGGATGATCTACGTTGCTCCCGGAGCGCAATATATAGATGGCTACCAGGCAAACCGCAATCTAATCCTTAACTCAGGCGCCAGATCTGATTCCATTCCCGGATTGGAAATCCTTAATAATGATGTCCGCTGTACCCATGGTTCTACAGTAGGAAAAATTGATCCGGAGCAGCTCTTTTATCTCCTCTCCCGGGGGATTCCCCATCTTGAAGCGGAGCTGTTGATTATTCAGGGATTTTTTGATGATATCTTTTCCAGATTTCCCCTGCCGGAAGTGGGTGAACAGATCTGGAAGAAAATTAAGAACAGGGTTACGAAGAAGTAATGCCATGATTTATTGGCAGTACTATTCACTTTTCAGAGAAGACTGATAGAATTGGGTTTTATTACAAACTTGATGGAGGAAACCTTGGCAACTATTCCATTTTCAAGACCGCCTGCAGACAATAATGATTTTGAAATTGGCGATCACGTAGAAGTTCTTTGCGATCATGATTATGAGGATGCTCGTGTCCGTGATTGGCTGGATGGTGTGGTCGTAAAGAGAGGACACAAAAAAGTAGCAATACAATTCCACAAGAATGTGTACCTGACTGATGGCTGGATGGTACCTGATCGGGTTTTATGGTGTTTAATAACATCTCAAAACATCCGAAAACCAGAAAAGGGAATCCAGTCAAAATCATAGATAACAATTTAATTGAATGCTGATTGGGAGTTAGTGTTCCATGGTCGCTAAAACGACGAAAGGGCTTGATGTTCAGCAGGTCCGGAAGGATTTCCCTGTTTTATCAAGAGAAGTCCGACCTGGAGTTCCGCTGATTTACCTGGATTCAGCTGCAACGAGCCAGAAACCTGAAGCCGTATTACAGGCGATGAACACTTATTACCGCGAAAATAACGCGAATATTCATCGAGGCATTCACAAACTTGCCGAAGAAGCAACCCACGCCTACGAAACAGCCCGTGAAAAGATTGTCGGGTTCATTCATGCTCCCTCCGTTGAGCAGCTGATTTTCACCCGTAATACAACTGAAGCAATTAATCTTGTCGCATTTTCCTGGGGGAAGCACAATTTGTCTGCTGGTGATCATATCCTGTTGACAGAGATGGAACATCATTCCAATCTTGTCCCCTGGCAGCTGCTGGCTGCGGAGTTGGACCTGGTTTTGGACTTTATTCCCGTGACACCGGAAGGTATTCTGGAACTTGATGAATACCAAAAGCTGTTAAAAAACAGTCCGAAGCTGCTTGCTCTTACCCACATGTCGAATGTTCTGGGTACAATAAACCCTTTAAAAGAGATCCTCCAAGATGCAAAATCTGTTGGCGCAGTCACTTTGGTTGATGGAGCGCAATCTGTACCCCATTTCCCTATAAATGTGGCGGATCTGGAAGCTGACTTTTATGCATTTTCAGCTCATAAAATGTGCGGACCAACTGGCATTGGAGCACTTTATGGGCGAAAAGATTTGCTGGAAAAGATGCCTCCATTTCTGGGTGGAGGTGAAATGATCAAGCGGGTAGAACTGCGGTCGTTTAAAGTGAACGATTTACCGCATAAATTTGAAGCAGGGACACCGGCAATTGCCGAAGCGGTAGGCTTTGGCGCAGCAGTTGATTATCTCCTGGACCTGGGGATGGACAAGATAGAGGACCACGAACGACTGCTGACAAAATATGCCATGGAAAAATTACAGGAGATTCCTGATCTCACTGTTCTGGGTCCTCCGGCAGAGAAGAAGGGCGGTGTAATCGCTTTTTATCTCAAGGATATTCATGCTCATGATGTTGCTCAAATTCTGGATAGTGTTGGTGTTGCTATCAGGGCTGGTCATCACTGTGCGCAGCCTCTCCATACGAAATATAACCTTCCTGCGACGAGCAGAGCAAGCATGTATCTCTATAATACATTAGACGAAGTGGACAGATTAATCGATGGAATCCAGAAAGTAAAGGATATCTTCAGGTAGTGCGAAAATATAGGATAGATAATGGAAGATTTTTACCGGGAACTTATTATTGAAAGGTATAAAACCCCTCACTTTAGAGGAGAATTAGAGCCCAATGATATCACCTTTGAGGATGACAATCCAGCCTGCGGAGACCATATCCGAATTGATGTCCGAGTAGATGAAAATCAGGTTGTGACCGAGGCAGTCTTCAGCGGTGAAGGTTGCGCGATTTCCCTGGCGTCTGCCGACTTGCTGCTGGAATCGATTATCGGTAAATCCATTGAGGTTGTTAAGGAACTGACAAAAGAAGATATTCTGGATATGCTTGGAATCGAGTTGGGACCGGTGAGGTTAAAGTGTGCTCTTTTGCCATTGAAAGTATTAAAATCGGGAGTTTACGGTATTGGGAAGACAGACTCTACCGAGTAAACCATCCATGTTACAGAGTTGGAAACAAAAACCTCATGCGGTAAAAATGAGGTTTTTCTCATTACTTTACAAGATTGCTTTACTATTTTGTTAGATATCCATTTATCCTCCCTATTACAGCTTATAATCGAAACTGAATGATTTCATTGTCCTGGATGTGGGTTTTGATAAGGTATAATCAGTGCGGATTTTAAGGAGAACGGAAGATGCCGTTTATCATTGGTGAGAATGTTGGGCCTTATCGATTAATCGAAAAACTTGGGAAAGGGGGAATGGCAACGGTATTTAAAGCCTACCACCCCAGCCTTGATCGATATGTCGCCATTAAGGCGCTGCATCCCGCATTCATGGAGCATCCCGGCTTTATTGATAGATTCGAGCGGGAAGCCAAAGTGGTCGCAAAGCTTGACCATCCGAATATTGTTCCCATTTTTGATTTCTCAGAACACGAAGATCGACCTTACCTGGTTTTGAAATATATCCGGGGTGAGACCTTAAAAGCACGTCTGGTGAAAGCTAAACTGACTTATAAAGAGTCCCGGCATATTTTTCGGGTTATTTCATCTGCCCTGGCCTTTGCTCACCAGGAAGGTGTGCTGCATCGTGATATAAAACCGTCCAATGTACTTTTGGAGAAAGGTGGACAAATTTACCTGGCTGATTTTGGATTGGCCAGAATCACAGAAACCAGTCAGACAACTCTTTCCGGTCAAATGATGATGGGAACTCCGCACTACATATCTCCCGAACAGGCAAAGGGCTTGGGAGATCTGGATAACGGAACAGATATCTATTCTTTAGGGGTGATGATGTATGAATTGCTGGTTGGGGAGGTTCCCTTTCAAGCGGATACGCCATTTTCTGTCATTCATGATCATATTTACAGTCCCCTGCCATTGCCCCGGGATATGAATCCTGACCTGAATGAGGATATCCAGCTCGCAATCCTGAAATCTTTGGCTAAGAAACGAGAGGACAGGTACGAGAATGTTTCCGATATGATGGTTGTGTTCTTAAAAGCTTTTGATACGCTGATAATGGAACATCCATCGGATGGGGAAGCTCCTACGCTTATGCTTAAATCCGATGCAAGACGGACTGCCGCTCAGAGAGCGACGATGACAGGAGATTCGGTTGTTCCGGAAGGAACACCTGATACAGCTGTAGGGGAAAAAACTAGAAAAAAGAGAATTCCCGGTTGGATCTGGTGGATGGCACTACCTGCTTTGTTAACCCTCTGGTTGGGAATGATGGTGATTTCCAATGCCCTGGAACCGCCGAGACCGAATCTGATTTCAGCAGAAACGCTGACTCAAGAAGCAAAAATTAGATCCGCTCCGGTTTTTGGGGAGATCCAATCCCTTAATCAGCAAATCAAAGAAAATCCGGAAGATCCCTTCTTCCGTTATCAATTGGGGGTTGCGTATCTGGAAGCGAATCGTCCGCAATTAGCCAGGGATGCCTTCCAGAAGGCCTATCTACTGGCTGAAGATAATCCAGAAATTATCATTGAGCTGGGAGATAAACTAATCGATATTGATATTTGGACCTACGCAGCCTATAGTTATCTTAGGGCTGACCAAATAGGATCTCCACTCAGTCCTGAGGAGATGAAGAATAAGATCAGTGAGGCATTGTACTATGCAGCTTTCGAAGAATTCTCACTTGACATTTTATCTAATCCGGAGATAAATCTTGATCCATCGCTTCGCCGTTTATTGGAAGCCCGCAAAGCACTACTCACAGACAGAGTTGATATAGCCGAACGTCTGGTAGATCAGGTGATGCAGGAAACACCGGATTTGTTAGAAGTCTATCTGATCAAATCGGATATTCTATTTGCCCAGGAGCGTTTTGAGGAAGCCAGAGATCTACTGCTGGATCTTGAGCAAATAGGGGATCTACCTGTGTGGATCCAGAAAGAGTTAAGGCTGCAGCCAGAACAATAATAACTAACAAATAAACTGAAGATGGAGGAAGAATGCGGGTACCGTGTGTTGCTGGAAATTGGAAAATGCATAAAACTGTGGCAGAATCGATTATATTGGTAAATGAACTGCTGCCAGGTTTAGAGGGAATTAGCGGGGTCGAAAGCATTATCTGTCCGCCTTTTACGGCACTTGCTCCTCTTGCAGAAATGATCCGGGAAACATCCCTTCACCTTGGCGCACAAAATCTGTATTGGGAAGATCATGGTCCGTTTACTGGAGAGATTTCTCCCCTCATGCTTGCTGAATTAGCGGAGTATGTGATTATCGGTCATTCCGAAAGACGGGCATATTTCAGTGATACTGATGACAATGTGAATAAAAAAATCCTGGCAGCCCTGGCTGCTGATCTTAAGCCGATTTTATGTGTGGGAGAAACTCTGGAGGAAAACGAATCCGGACAAACAGGTGATGTGGTTAAACGGCAGATTTCCACTGGATTGAAGGGCGTCAGTAAAGAACAAATAGCTCAGATGAAGATCGCCTATGAGCCTGTTTGGGCAATCGGGACAGGAAAAGCAGCCACACCCGAGGGTGCAAATCAAGTAATTAAGGAATTTATTAGGAAAGAACTAGCCCAGCTATGGACCTCAGGACTGGAAGAAAAAATTCCTGTTCTTTACGGAGGATCCGTTAAACCCGCTAATGCGAAGGAATATTTCATGCAGCCTGACATTGATGGGGCACTTGTTGGCGGAGCAAGCTTGAAGGCGGATGCTTTTATACAAATTACTGAAGCTGCTGCTTAATTCATTTTTACCTAGTCTATTGAAAATGAAAGAAGGCTTCCAAACCTGGGAGCCTTCTTTTGTTATAAATACGATATGTTCAACAGATTTATCCTGTTCCAAACTGCCGGTCACCTGCATCACCCAGTCCGGGAACGATATAGCCATGCTGGTTTAGTTTTTTGTCAATTACTGCCAGGTGCAGAGGAACAGCAGGATGGGCTCTTTGCATTACCTCCACACCCTCTGGGGCAGCCAGGATACCCACAAATTTTATCCGTTGCACACCCCACTCTTTGAGAATATCCACGGTGGCTACAGCAGATCCTCCGGTAGCGAGCATAGGATCTAATACAAGGCAAATTGAAACCGTTGGTTCTAGCGGCAACTTATTATAGTACTGAACAGGCTGTAGAGTTTGTTCATCCCTGTAGAGACCGATATGCCATACTTCAGCGGTCGGCATTAACCCCCAGATACCTTCAACCATACCCAATCCAGATCTGAGAATAGGGACAAGCCCGATAGTTTGTGTGAGTTCCAATCCGACGGCGTTCTCTAGAGGGGTTTCAACTGACTTAGTGGCAGTCTCTAAATCAGCGGTAGCTTCGTAAGCAAGGAGGGCAGAAATTTCGCGGATTAATTCCCGGAATTTTTTTGGTTTGGTGGTTTTATCACGCAATCTGGTTAACTTATGGGCAACTAGCGGGTGACTGGACGCATATATTGTGGTCATCTTCTGTCTCCATGAATAGTCCGCTTGCTATTGGATGAATTTCTTGTACTGAACTTTCTTTTAGCAGATTATATCCTGTAGTCCTGAATTCAGACACATTCCTTCGCAATTAGGTCTGACTTCGGTATAATCGTAGCATGAACGATACACAACAAGATCGCTTGGTTGATTCAGATCCAAAACAGGGAGACCAGTTGGATTACGCATTACGTCCGAAAACCCTCGCTGGCATGATTGGCCAGGATAGGATCCGGGAGAATCTTGAGATTTTGATTTCTGCTGCAAAGCACAGAGAAGAGGCGCTGGATCATGTTCTCTTCTATGGACCTCCCGGGCTGGGAAAAACCACTTTGGCACACATCCTGGCATATGAAATGGGTGTTAATATCAAAATTACTTCAGGTCCAGCTGTGGAAAGAGCCGGAGATTTAGCGGCGATTTTAACCAATCTGAATGAGGGAGACATCCTGTTTATTGATGAAATTCACCGCCTGGGTCGGGCTGTTGAAGAAATTCTCTATCCGGCAATGGAAGATTATGCACTGGATATCATCATCGGGAAAGGTCCTTCTGCCAGGTCTGTCCGGTTAAAACTGCCGCGCTTCACCATTGTTGGCGCAACCACACGCCTAGCATTGGTCACAGCGCCGCTCAGAGCCAGGTTTGGAGCAGTCTATCGGCTGGATTACTATACATCCGACGCAATTACAGAAATTGTCCGTCAGGCTTCTAAACGGCTGGAGGTTCCGTCAGACGAGAAAGGAATAACCGAGATCGCCTCCCGGTCCCGCGGTACACCCCGGGTAGCTCTCCGGTTGCTGAGACGGGTGCGAGATTATGCGCAGGTTCGGGGAAAGGGAGTGATTACACCAGATATAACTAAGAAAGCCCTTATTTTATTAAATATTGATCAGAAAGGGCTAGACTCGATGGATCTTCGAGTCCTTCAAGCGATTGTGGTGACATATCAGGGTGGTCCGGTTGGACTAAAAACTATTGCAGCATCTATCCGGGAAGACCCTGATACCATTATGGATGTTGTTGAGCCATATTTACTCCAACTGGGGTTTATTCAACGGACCTCACAAGGCAGAGTAGCAACCCAACAGGCGTATATTCACTTAGGGTTAGAGCCTCCTGCTGATGCAGTACAACCCAGATTGATCAAGTAGGGAAAATCCATGGATTTAATGAATATTGCCCGGGTTCTGGCTGTATTCGGGTTAGGCTTATTGGTTACAGCTGGTGTCCTTTACCTTATCGCCCAGTTGAATCTGCCTTTTGGAAATTTGCCGGGTAATATTGTCATCGAACGTGAAAACTTCACCTGCGTCATTCCGTTAATTTCCTCTTTGATCGTGTCCATTTTGTTAACTATACTCATTAATCTTATATTAAAAAAGTAAAAACCAGAAGAGCGATCGCGCTTTGAAAACTTCAGACTTTTATTATCATTTGCCAAAGGAATTTATTGCCCAAAAACCGGTTCATCCCCGGGATTCTTCGCGGTTATTGATTTATAATCGGACATCCGGTGAGGTGAGTCATAAACATTTTGTTGATCTCGTTGAAACCCTTAATTCAAATGATTTACTGGTTCTAAATTACACCAGAGTAATTCAGGCCCGCTTATTTGGCAAGAAAATCCCTACTGGGGGAAAGGTTGAGCTGCTGCTTTTACGTGAGATGGGAGAAGGGTACTGGCAGGCAATGGTAGGCGGGAAGGGTTTAATGCCTGGTATACGGATAAAAATTGATGAGGGTCCTGAAGCAGTTGTCAGGGAGGATCTGGGAGGTCCGCTGCGCCTGGTCAAGTTCCTGGAGCCAATCCAGCCATATTTAAATCGAATCGGAAGCGTTCCGCTACCGCCCTATATTCATGAATCTCTTGAAGAACCTGAACGCTATCAAACGATTTATGCCAGGCAAACTGGATCAGCTGCTGCGCCGACGGCAGGTTTGCATTTTACAGCAAACCTGCTAGAAAAGATTCAAGAGCAGGGAGTAAAGATTGCTGAGGTCACTCTGCATATTGGGCTAGATACTTTTGCGCCAGTTCACGAAGAGAATCCCAGGGATCACATCATTCACAGAGAATGGTGCCAGCTCCCAGAAAACACCGCTTCTGCGATAAATAGAACCCGAGAAATCAAGGGCAGGATCATTGCGGTTGGGACAACCTCGGTGAGAACCCTCGAAACCGCAGCCCGGTCGTCTAAAACTCGGGATATTATTGAACCTTATGAAGGAGAAACAGGGCTGTTTATTTTACCTGGCTATAAATTCCAGGTGGTAGACTGTATGTTGACTAACTTTCACTTGCCTGAATCAACCTTATTAATGATGGTGAGTGCATTTGCTGGAAGAAAAAATATCCTGGAGTTATACGATATGGCGATGCAAAAAGGGTACAGATTTTATTCTTTCGGGGATGCAATGTTGTTAGTGTAAGAAATCTCTTCTGATATGATTATCCTGGCTTATAAAGATTGGTGCCTAAAAACTGGGGCAAAATAACAGGTGTAGATTAATTATTAATTTTATGTGATATAAACCGTTGAATCCCGGCGGAGGAGAACAAAATGAAAAAATGGGATGGTTTTCTGATAGTGGCTGCCCTCTTGATTTCAAGTATGGCCTGTACATTCGGGGGTTCCTCACAACCGCAAGGTACTCCGGATATCAGTGTGATGACTACCTCCGTGGCGGCAACACTGCAGGCTCAAAATGACCAGGCACCTACACGTACACCAGAAGAAGCAGTTGAAACTCATGTTTGTTTACCTCTTTATCCCGGGAGACAGGTACTTGATCTGCCGAGCGGTTTCACTGCAGGTAAAGATAATTCTTTAATTAGTTTTTATGATAGTGAAGGCAATCTGCTGGGTGAAAAACAGACTCCTGGTTTGACCAGAGTCCACCCTAGTCAAATTCACATTGCTGGAGGGATTACCAATGGTATTCCAGGTGCCCCCCTAATCTATGCCAGTCCAGATTCCGATGGTGTGATAAAGGGAAATATTGGTTCCAACATTTTCGGGATGGATTCCCCGGGAGAGGTAGTGACAGTTGCGGGGGCTGAGGGGATTTTCACGTGGATTGTTTACAGTGCTGTAGAAAATACCGATGAAGGATTTATAACCACCCTAAAAACAGGGGAGATGGGAGATCTGGCAAGCATATCACCCCAATTGATGAGGGTAGATGATGATAGGTTAGTCTATTACCCTCTGGTTGTCCACGGAGAAGAGGTACAGAACCACGGCACGTGGTTTACATTATTAAAATATAAGATGAGCGATTTTATATTTATCCCTTTTCATGGTTTATTTTATTTTGACTTAACTCAAAATCAAGTAACCGAATACCTCAGTACCGAATATAGGTTCAAGGGGTTTTCTCCTGACCAATCCTTGGTAGCATTCGGAAACGCGCCAGGTGCCAACCCTGAAGGAGAGGAAACAAGCATAATAATCAAGGATTTGGTCAACTGCCAAGAATGGACGTTCCCTTATCATGATGCAAGTATGAATGGTGGAGGGGAAGTTACGATATCACCCGATAATCAATATGCTGCCTGGATTGAATCCACCGGATTTACACTAGAGGAATTGGATTGGCGTTTGCGGGTAGCAAGTCTGGATGAAAATCAAACTTTTCTGGTTGATTCTGAAATAAATGTCTTAACAGGTTTAGCAGGAGGTGAAATTCCTTCAAATATTATCCCGGTCGGATGGTTATCAAATAGTGTGCTACTTTTGGAAGTGAATCTACCTGGATCAGGACAACCCAATTTGCTGGTTGCCTTTGCACCGGATCCTTCTTTTCCGCTCGATCCAGCCTTAGGTGCAAATCAATCGATACCGCTGGCGGAAGGGGGATTTACTGGCTTCCTTTACCCCTGAATAGTTACGGTGTGAATATATCTGAGACTCAAATCCATGACCTGAATGGGTTGGATATTTATCTATTTACCAGAAAGTGAATTTATCCCATTAAACAAGTGAACTCTATATGGGGCTGATTGAAGTAAATTAGGAGAAAAGTCATTTGGAAAACAAGCGAAAAGTTACTCCAGCTGGTTTGATTAACCTCGTTATTGTATATTTCGTCTGGGGAAGTACCTATCTGGCTATCCGGATTGGAATCCGGAGTGGGGCAGGTTTTGAGCCTTTCTGGTTTGGGGGAATGAGAGTAATTACTGCCGGCACCATCTTGCTGGTGTGGGGATTACTTAGAGGAAAAGAAATCCGTCCCTCAAAAAAAGATTTATTGATTTTGATTGGATCTGGATTTCTGTTATGGATCGGCGGCAATGGACTGGTCGTCTGGGCTGAACAGCAGGTAAATTCGAGTATAGCTGCACTGGTCGTAGCAACTGTGCCAATCTGGGTTGCTTTCCTGGATTCAATCCTGGATTCCCGGATACCAACACAGCAGGTGATCCTCGCGCTGTTTATTGGATTTTTGGGGATTTTCATCCTCAGCCTGCCAGTATTGACATCAGGAATTCGAGCTAATCTCGTATCAATTTTGGCATTACTATTAGCTAGCTTCAGCTGGGCGGCTGGTTTAGTTCTTCAAACCCGGCATCCGGTTGCCTTGAGCCGGGGTGTCAGTTCAGGTTATCAGCAGTTGTTCGGCGGAATATTTTTTGTAGTGATTGCGTTAATTGTGCGGGAACCACTTCCAACCCCTACAACGCAAGCCTGGTTAGCCTGGGGGTACCTGGTAATTTTCGGTTCGGTAATCGCCTTTACCTCATTTGTTACCGCCTTGCAGATTCTTCCTACCAGGTTGGTCACTACTTACTCTTATGTTAATCCGGTGATTGCTGTCTTATTAGGTTGGTTAATTCTGGGGGAACCCATCACTTACTGGACGATTGCCGGTGGAATTTTGGTGCTGATCGGAGTCACCGGAATCTACCGGGCGAGCAGTGTGTCCAAAGAACCGGAATCAAGGGATCAGCCTGAATTTGGGGGTTCCGTATAGCATAATCACCAAAATTCAGATACGGTATAATCAAGAATTATCGGAATTTCACAATAGAAATATGACATTGGAGCAGCTATGCGAGCAGTAGATATTATCATCAAAAAACGAGATCGACATGAGTTAAGCCGGGAAGAAATCAACTTTTTCGTTGAGGGATTCACAGATGGGTCCATTCCGGATTACCAGGCAGCTGCCTGGACAATGGCGGTTTTAATCAACGGGATGACCATGCAAGAGACAAATGACCTGACAATAGCCATGGTCAATTCCGGCGATGTGCTGGATTTGTCTCAGGTTGTTCCCTTTGCTGTTGACAAACATTCCAGCGGCGGGGTGGGGGATAAAACCACACTGGTTGTTGAACCCCTGGTAGCAGCTTGTGGATTGCCGGTAGGAAAGATGTCTGGACGGGGGTTGGGATTCAGTGGAGGGACACTGGATAAAATTGAATCCATACCGGGATTCCGGGTTGATTTAACCACAGAAGAATTTTTATCCCAGCTGGATCGAATTGGATTGGTGTTAACCGGTCAATCCGCAGACCTGGCTCCAGCGGATGGAAAATTTTATGCGTTGAGGGATGTCTCCGGTACTGTGGATTCCATCCCATTGATTGCATCTTCCATCATGAGTAAAAAGATTGCTTCCGGCGCGCAGGCAATTGTCCTTGATGTAAAGATCGGTTTGGGCGCGTTTATGGAAACCCAGGAAGAAGCCAGGAATCTTGCTCAATTGATGGTTGATATTGCCCACCTGGCTGATAGAAAAGCAGTTGCATTGATCTCGGATATGAACCAGCCTCTGGGCAGAGCAGTAGGGAACGCTCTGGAGGTCAAGGAAGCGATTGACACCCTCCAGGGGAAAGGTCCTGACAGTTTTGTGATTCATTGCCTGAATGTTGCAGAGCAAATGCTGGTACTGGGAGAGGCATTCCCGACAGTAAAGGAGGCGAGAAAATCCGCCGAGACAGCTTTAAACGATGGAACAGCCTGGCAGCGATTCCTGGATCTGGTTAATGCTCAAGGAGGAGATATTGATTACGTGGAGCATCCTGATAAACTTCCTAAAGCCTCTGTGATCAAGGTTGTCAAATCACCAGAAACAGGTTACTTGAGCCAAATCAACGCCCGCATTGTTGGAGAAACAGCAGTTGATTTGGGTGCAGGGAGAGAGAAAAAAGGGGACCAAATCAACCATGCGGTTGGCATTGAAATTCTGCGTGAGGTTGGTGATCAGGTCAAGGACGGGGATGACCTATTTGTCCTCCATGCGCAGGATCAAGCTGATTTTGATACTGCCCAAATGCGCTTAATCAAAGCTCATCAATGGAGTGAATCGCCCGTTGATCCGCTCCCCCTGGTTTATGATATTATCAGTTGAGATTAATATCTAGAGATTAGTCGTTCGATAGACCCGCCAATAAAAGCTTTGGATTATTGGCATATGTTTCCAAAGGCTCTTCACCCTCTATCAGCGAAGACAATACCCGAGTGAACAGCTGATTAACCAGAGTTGGGATATCAACCTTGTTCCCGGCTCTCACAACGGCGCCATTAAGCTGGTCCACCTCGCTTTTCCCCCTGCCGCTGTACAAATCAATATGAAATGAGGGCATTTTACCCCCTCTGCCTCCCCCGATGACCTTCATCAACAAGGGCTTGGAAAGCTGCCGGGGCAGATACTGAACGACCAGAGCCAGCAATTTTACAGGAACCCCAGGAAGGTTAACAGGCTGTATGCGCATGCGTTTCATCACCCTTAAGGTTTCTTTAAGCTGTTTGAGCTCCAGGGTAAATAAATCCGGATCAGAATAAATTTGTGCCGGTGTTAAATTCAGGATCGCCGAACTGGCATTCCCCATTAAATTGATCAAAAGTTTTGACCATTTCAGGTTCTTTGGCCGGGCATATAGTTTTAAATTAAGCCCCGCCTGGTTAAAGATAGGCAGGATCTCCCGGGAAATAGGATGGATGTCCGCAACGGCCATTCCCCTTAAGCGCCGGACTGTAATGTCCCCTTTTTGTTTTTTATCCACAGCAGTTGTTACAGTTCCTGGGATGACCAGGTTTTCACCAATTTGGTCAGCTAGAACTTTTTCACTTTCCACGCCATTTTGCAGACAGAGGATAGGAGGCAAGTGTTTCCGGAGCCGCTTCAAATCTGGCAGGATATCATCCAGGTGATATGTTTTCAGGGCTAGAATAATGAGGTCAAACTTCTGCTCTCTAATCTCATCCAAACTGCTGATACAGAGGGGGGAAGGTATCTGATAATGAGTTCCATCAATAACCATCTTCAGCCCCCGCGATTGGAGTGCTTTTAGGTCCTGATGCCTTTCCAGAAATACAACCTGATGACCTTGAAGACTCAGGCTTCCCCCAATATATGTGCCAATTGCTCCAGCACCGTATATTAAAAATCGATATCCCATAGTTCAGACTTGGAAAAAATTAAGATTAATCATTCAGATGACTTGTTGTGTTATGTCCCCGCAGAATCCAGTTATTATTCTCGGGTTTGAATTGCAATGTTGTATATCCGGTATTAGAAAACCGGAAGTTAGGACCCTGGAAATTTGGCTGCGGTATAAGTCCCACTGCAGCATGAATCACCATGTTCAGCAGACCCCCGTGAGAGATGATTAAATACCTTCCCGGAGGATTTTTCATCAGCAAGTTAAGTGCCCTTCCTGCACGCAGAAAAAGTTCCCATTGGCTTTCTCCAGTTCCAGCAATAGGTTGGTACAGAGGTATGAAGTCTGGAGGAGGTATTTCCCGCATGGCTTCCTCGTGCAGCATTCCAGCTAACTTACCGTTGTCCCTCTCCATCCAGATTGGATCATATTCCAGAGAAAGGTTGAGAGCTTTGGCGATAATCTCGGCAGATTGTTTTGCCCTGGTTAAAGGACTGGAGAATGCCCGGTCAAATTCCACTTCCTGTTTTTCCCAATAGGCAGTAAGTTTTTTTACCTGAGTAATCCCCAGTTTTGTCAGGGGAAAATCAGCCTGTCCTTGATGGCGTTTTTCCGCATTCCCGGTTGATTCACCATGGCGTAGGAATGTAAACATAAAGGAAGAGGAAGTGATTGTAGTCAGAGACATAGATGTGGTCTTATATAATTCCTGATACTCAAATGTATTTTCACCCTCGTGGCCAATCAGCAGAGCCGTGAAGGAACTCCTTTCCAGTATTTTTTCTTTTTCCTGCCTGCTGGAGGATATTCAGTACCAGCAGACCTTCGCCAGTACCGACCGCAGGTAACCTTTCATATCTAGTAAACACCCCGGACCCGGGTGAGGTTACGTTTATTGCTTGAGCCCGGTGAATTATCAATCTTTGATCGTTCCAGTAAGTATACGTGCCTGGCCAGGGTGAATATGCGCGTACTTTTCTTGCCAACTGTTCAGCTGCTTGATTAAAGTCAAGCAGTCCGTCACCTCTTTTAAGCAGGTGAGCGTAAGTTATATTCGATTGATCCTGGGAAAGGGGTTGAATGTTACCTAAAATATATAAAGGGATGGTTTTTACCAGGAGGTCAGCTCCTATGACTGATAGCCGTTCGGAAAGAGATCCTGCTGTTTCTTGAGACTGAATTGAAGTAGATTCTTGAGTAAGTATGGGTCCATCATCCAATCCTTCAGCCATCCTCATAATCGTAACGCCGCTGACGCTGTCATTATGCAGAATTGCTGCGTTGATCGGAGATGCTCCCCGCCAGCGGGGGAGGAGCGAGGCGTGTACATTAAGACAGCCATAATGCGGTAGAGCTAAAAGATTTGGACTGAGGATCTGACCAAATGCGGCAACGGTGATGAGATCAGGATTCCAGGATTTGATCAGATCCAGCGATGATTGGGAATTAACATCTAACGGCTGGAAAATTTCCAGATTTAGAGCTTCTGCGGCACCTTTAACCGGTGGTGGAACCAATTTTCTGCCCCGCCCGGATGGGCGATCAGGCTGCGTAATGACTCCAACAATTTGAAAATTTTTGGATAATTTTTCTAATACAGGAACCGCGAAATCCGGGGTGCCCATGAAGATGACGGAAGGACTCATAACTTGATTTTAACATAATGTCCAAAACCTCAACAATAAAACCATCGAAGTGTAAGTCTATTAGTTATTATCTTGGCTTAGCTTGTGAGAGATATTACAGGATCTTATAACTAAGATGATTGAGATGGTATACCTACTTCGACTTGATCACGTCCTTTATCTTTTGCCCGGTAAAGCGCGCGATCGGCAATGATCACCAGTTCATCAACATCCGATGTATGAAATGGCAAGGTTGCGATGCCCTGACTGATGGTAGGTTTAGGGATTGTTTTTCCCTCAACGTTAAATAGCGGCATTTCAGAAAGGGTGTGCCGGATCCGGTTGGCTACTATCTTCGCTTGTGAAATCGTTGTCTTAGGCAGAATCACACCAAACTCCTCTCCACCCCAGCGGCCTACGGTATCTGTCTTCTTAATATGAGACTGAATGGCCTGCACTGTTAATATCAATACCTGATCCCCAACAACGTGCCCGTAGGTATCATTATAAAGTTTAAAATGGTCAATATCCAGCATAATCATAGACAGTGGGGTGCGAGTGGTTAACGCAGATTCCGCATCTTCATATAACAGTTCAATAAAATGATTATGATTGCTGGCGCCGGTAAGAGAATCCAGTTTTGATTGTCGAGTGACTTCTGCGTGAATCCGGGCGTTTTGAATGCTTAAAACTGCCTGCTGCGCGATCTGTTCCAGCAGCAATTGATCCATTTCATCAAAGACATTTGGTTGGTAACTGGCAACGGCGAGCAGGCCAATTAGATCGTCCTCAATTTGCATGGGTACGCCAAGCCAAGATCTGGTAAGCTTTTTCTCACCAATCATTATTGGTTTTACAGAAAGAGTATTGATTTCCTCCCTCAGATCCTGGATCAGTAGTGGTTTACGGTTTTTTACAATCCAGCTGGATATACCATCGTTGGCATTTATCTTTTCTGCCGGGTAGCGTTTTCCTCGATCTATAAGGATTCTGATATCCAGCAGATGATCTTCGGGGAGATAGATTGCGACGAAGTAAGCGTCACTGGATATAACCTGAGAGAGTTGCATGTATATCAAATCTAGTAGAGCGTCTATTTCCAAAGTGCTTGTGATAGCTTTTCCAATTTCGTATAAAACAGCTAAACGATCGGTTTGATTTTTCAGGTTAGTATGCAAGTTGTGGGATTCCGTATTATTATGAAAGACAATCGTATGACCAATTAGATGGTCATCTGCATCTGAGAGGGGAGTGAGGTTCAGAACAAATATTTTCTTGTTTTTCCCTTCTCCTACATTTAAAACCTTTACGGGGGTTTTTGACTCTTTGGAAAGCGAAATCCAATCCGATATTTCGGTCAGGATCTGTGTTGTAGGTTGTCCTAAAACATCTTTGAAGGAGTAATTGATAATTTTTTCTGCTGCGGGATTAATGTCTACTATTCTGTCCTTTAAATCCACAACGATGATTCCGTCTCTCATGTTATCAATTATGGTATCTCTCGCAATCGGTATGATATCTAAAAATCGATGGTAAAACAATACCCATACTATTAAAGTTCCGCTGACTGCAAAGCTCAGGGAAGTTAAATCAACCAGAGGGAGCGGATTGTTATCGCTTAGGTAAAGGATATTCGAGATACCTGGGATCAATCCTGCCATAATGATAAAACGCGCCTGAATACGGAGGTTTTTTGGGGTCTTAAAATAGTGTTGGATAAGAAAGTACATCCCAGCGAAATACAACAGGTGGGAATACAAGGCATGAATCCAGAACCAGGTACCATAATCCAGTTGTAATAACTTTAATCCATAAAGGTCTACAAGAGTAATATTCTGCCAAATCAGATGATGGTAGGAGTTCGTATAAACTAATACAAGAGTAATGACCGGTATGATTGAAAACAACAAGAAAAACCGGAAGGTTTTTGGTTTATGAATATTTGCATATCTTAGGCAAAATAACAGCCAGAAGACAGGCACACAGACTATCCCGACATATTCAAATTTTAACCAGAAAACTTTGGTCGCATAATCCGTAAAGATAACTTCCAAGGAATAATTGATAGACCAGATTGAAATAGAAACAAAAAGAAGCGCCAGTGGAATGGATCCCTTGCTAAGTCTGCGCTTCCAAAGCAGCCCTGAAGATAGGATTCCGAGCAATCCTGCTAAGGCTGTTGGTATAACAATGTAAGAAAATTGCACATTCATAATGATCTTGAATTGGTTTGATAATTATCCTTAATAAATTTAATCTTACTATATTTTGAGGATTTCCTCCTTAAGGAAGTTGTTAGGCAGCATCCCAGGTGCGAAAATGGCGATTTGATGAGTTGGGGATTTATACTTGATCCGCCCTTCCCTTGAATTTGTTTTCTTCTTTTCAGTTTTCAATGCTGTTAAAATCAAAATATGGGAAAATATTAGTGTTTATTTTGTAGTTCGAAATGTTCTTGGTTCCAAACAATCTTACAGAAATCAGGAAGTTGTTAACGATAATTATAATTGAAACTTCAAGATTTAGAGGGAGCTTGAATCCCACCTAGCAATTTTGATCAGTAAATGTTGACAAGTTCCAGTTCTGTTATATAAATGGAGTGGATAACGTTTTACTGGATTTTCTCTGGAAAGAACAGAAATTATCCGGATTTTAGGATGAGAGGGGACTATGGTCACTTTAGCAAATATTAAAGGAATTGGGAAAATATCTTCCCAGAAACTCAAATGGGCAGGTATTGAGACCGTTGAAACACTGTTAGAACGGGGAGCCACCAGACGCGCTCGACAAATCATTGCCGGCAAAACAGGCATCAGCAGTAAACGTATCCTGGTATGGGTAAATCATGTTGACCTGTTTCGAATAAATGGAGTAGGAGATGATTATGCGCTGCTGCTGGAAGCGGCGGGTGTAAATACTGTTCTGGAGTTGTCTTACCGCGATCCGGAGGAACTGACTGCGAGAATCGCTGCAATTAACCAGGCGAGGGATCTTGTCCGTCGTCAACCATCACTCTCTGTTGTAAAGCGTTGGGTAAAAAAAGCAAAAAAACTCCCCCGGATTATTGAGTATTGATCATTTCCCATTATTATTTGAACTGCTTGTGAAAAAGAAGCGGTACAAACCGCTTCTTTTTATTTAGAAGAGTGGGGCGGGTGGGACTTGAACCCACATGGTTTGAACCGGGGGATTTTAAGTCTTGATGGATGGTTTATACACCCTATCTGTGGTGGTGTAGTGTCTGCTAACTCTCCTTTATGGGGGGATGGAACCAAATATCTTATCTGGTTTCTAAGGATTCTACCGTATTTACACGCAAATTACACGCAAAACAAGGATGGCGATTCAACAGCAGATAAGTTGTAACTTTTAACTTTCCCTTAAGAAGGTAGAGTTAAATTATAACTTTCTCTCTATTTAAGTATTATGTTGTTAATTAAGTACTTGGATTCAAGTATCTACTGCAACAAGCCCCTCAAAAAATACTTCATGAGGTGCTAGAAAATCAAGTCGTTTGCGAGGGCGATGATTTAGCCGATGACAAATAAAAAGAAGTTTCAACTCATCAACAATGCCTGGTCTCAGATCAATGCTAGCCCGATTGGGGATTATTCCCCTCCTGTCTCTGCCATTTATTCGTTTACGCCGCTTTTTTTGACAG
>SDBU01000191.1_pt1 | contig 87528 bp, 62 predicted proteins | sample 2277071 | NCBI WGS metagenome assembly SDBU01 (sample SAMN10397929, study PRJNA504765) | marine sediment metagenome | isolation source: marine sediment core GS08_GC12, 126 cmbsf | place: Arctic Ocean: Gakkel Ridge, Loki's castle | collected 2008
GTCCTAATTTTGTTGTGTCAGGATGGAGTGAAGCGACATCCTGACACTGCGAGCATCAGGATGTCATCCCATAAAGACGGGATTCCATCCTGACGCATCAAGGAAACGCGATAACCGTCTTAAAAACAGCGACACAATCCCGTAACGCTTGACATCTCCAACGGTTATCAATATTATAATTAGCTTCGTGACCGGCCGCTGAGGGTTGTCTGAGATTAAGGGAACAATTTTTGCCCCGGTGATGTATAATCGGACTGAAACCGGGAGGAGTTTTATGGAGCAACAGTTAACGGAAGTTCAGGAATTAATCAAACAGAAATCGGCTTTTGTCGATCGTCTCACCGGAGAGATATCGAGAGTTATTGTCGGGCAAAAATACCTTGTGGAAAGGCTTCTTATCGGGCTTTTGGCCGACGGTCATATTCTTATCGAGGGCGTACCGGGTCTGGCCAAAACTTTAGCGGTGAAAACTCTCTCCGACGCTATTCAAACCGGGTTTAGCCGTATCCAATTTACCCCCGATCTTTTGCCGGGAGACTTAGTGGGAACCCAGATTTATTCGGCGAAGGACAATGAGTTTTCGGTCCGCAAAGGCCCCATTTTCGCGAATCTTATTTTAGCCGACGAAATCAACCGCGCCCCGGCGAAAGTCCAGTCGGCGCTTCTGGAGGCCATGCAGGAACGTCAGGTGACGATAGGACTGGAAACATTTAAACTGCCCGAGCTGTTTCTGGTGATGGCTACCCAGAATCCCATAGAGCAGGAGGGGACTTATCCTTTACCCGAAGCGCAGGTGGACAGGTTTATGTTCAAGCTCAAAGTCACCTATCCGTCGCCGGAAGAAGAACTCGAGATCCAGGAGCGCATGACCGTCAAATCAAAAATAGACGTTAACGCGATTTCGACGCCGCAGGAAATCATGGAAGCGCGGCAGGCGATGTTACAGATTTATATGGACGAGAAAGTTAAAAAATATATTGTCGATATAGTGTGCGCCAGCCGGGACCCGAGGAAATTCGGACTCGACATGAATGATCTGATCAGCTACGGGGCGTCGCCCAGGGCGACCATCTATCTGCATCTTGCCGCCAAAGCTCACGCGTTTTTGCGGGGACGGGCGTATGTAACCCCTGACGATGTCAAGATCATCGGGCACGACGTTCTCCGCCACAGGATAATCCTCTCCTATGAAGCCGAGGCCGAGGAATTGACGTCCGACGATATCATCACCCGGATATTCAACGGTGTCGAGGTGCCGTAGCATGACCGAGCAAGGGAATAGTCTCCCGCGCGATTTATTGAAGAAGGTCAGGAGAATCGAAATCCGGACGAAGCGCATGGTCAACGAACTGTTTTCGGGCGAATATCATTCCGTCTTCAAGGGATTGGGTATGGAATTTTCGGAGGTCCGGGAATATCAGCCGGGGGATGACATACGTAATATCGATTGGAATGTTACCGCCCGTTTCGGGCATCCCTATTTGAAAATATACAAAGAGGAGAGAGAACTGGTTGTGATGCTGGTTGTCGATCTGTCCGGCTCTCAGAGATTCGGAACAGGGGAGCGGTTCAAGACGGAGGCGGCAGCCGAGATTTCCGCCGTTCTTTCCCTGGCGGCCATAAAGAACAACGATAAAGTCGGGTTACTGGTATATACCGACAGGATCGAGAAGTTTATACCTCCCAAAAAGGGGCGAAATCACGTATTGAGGTTGATTAGAGAGATCCTCTACTTAAAACCGAAGGGGCGCGGCACTAATACGTCGCTGGCTCTCGAGCATCTGCTGGGAGTGATCAAGAAAAAATGCGTGGTATTCCTGATCTCCGATTTTATCGATTCCGATTATGAAAAACCGTTAGCCATCGCCGCCAGGAAACATGACTTGATAGCTCTCAAGCTCAGCGATCAGTTGGAGCGGTCATTCCCCAAGGCGGGATTAATCAGGCTGTACGATCTCGAGTCGGGAGCCGAACGATTGGTGGATAGTTCCAGCGCTAAATTCAGGAAACTTTTCCGGATTAGAATCGGTCTTTCGGGGCAGCGTTTCGATAAGACAATGTCCAGGATGGGAATCGATACCGTTTATATCCCGGCCGGAGGGGACTATTCCAGACCTCTTATCAGGTTTTTTGAATCCAGGGCCAGGAGAATTCGACGATAACGAAAAATGATCAAACCTCATCTGACATTTCTTATCATACGTCCGTTAACGGGACTTTTGAAATTGCTCGAGATAACCGCGGTATCCTGGGGACTGGTAATCGGCATGTATATCCCGGTGTCGAGCAATCCGGTAATCGATATATCGATTCGTCCCGACAGCCTGACCGTAGGCGATAAATTCCTCTATATAAATGAAATCGAAATTCCGGAGGGCATGGAAATCAGACCGGTTCCGCCTGGCGATCAACTGGGGGACGCTACGGTTATATCAGGGATCGAGAGATTAAAAGAGCCTTTGGAAAATAAAGCGTCATATGCCTGCACTCTCGCCGTCTATAAAACCGGAGATTTCGAGATACCGTCGTTTACATTCGCCGTGACTGATTCAAGCGGTAATACCGAAGAGATAACGGGAAATAGTTATAATCTCACCGTATATACCGTCCTTCCCCCGGATACCTCCTCCGCCGTGACAGGAGATATCGCCGATATCAGGGAACCGTACAGAATCCCCGGACCGGTTTGGCCATATATCGTAATTCCTATCGCCTTAGCTCTTTTGATATTCGGAGCGTATAAATTATATAATCGCGCGCAAAGGGAGCAGGCAATTCCGCAGGTTCCGCCTCGTCCTCCCTGGGAGATCGCGTTCGAAAGCCTCGATTCACTAAAAAGCGATCATCATTACGATTTCGGACGTATCAAACAGTATTATTTCGAACTTTCGTTGATTGTAAGGGAATACCTGGAGAGACGGTACGAATTCCCGGCGGTGGAACAGACGACTTATGAGCTTGAATCTGGCGGCAGGGTTAAAATCGTCGGGGATGAATTCCGTAACAAGCTTTTTGAGTTTTTCAATCGCGCTGATATGGCTAAGTTCGCGAAGGGCAAGCCGCCGCGTCATGATGCCGATTCGGATTTAGCTTTGGCGTATGAGCTTGTGCGGGAGACGATCCCGGTTATTAAAGAATCCGAGTATAAGGAATCAAAATCGATGGAACCGGTGGCTTAATATGTTCAGGTTCAAAGATCCGCTATGGCTTTTGCTTATGTTTTTGCCGATCGGCTATATTTATATTAAATATTTCACCCGCTTTTTAAAGCCGCCGTCGATGCCATACCCCGATATTGCCGCCCTTCGGGGAATCGGAACGTCGTGGCGAACCAGGAGTTCGGCAATTATGCCGGCGATAAAAGCGCTCGGCCTCACCGCGCTGATACTGGCGCTGGCCCGGCCGCAATCGGGGCATGGCGATACCAAAGAAACCGTTGAGGGGGTCGATATCATGCTGGCCCTGGATATCTCCACCAGTATGAAAGCTATGGATTTCAAACCGAGCAATCGCCTGAATGTCGCCAAGGAGGTCATCCGCAAATTTATCGACGATCGCGAATCGGACAGGTTGGGGTTGGTTGTGTTCGCCAGAAGGAGTTTCACCCAATGCCCGTTGACAACCGATTACGAGCTTTTGAAGGGGTTGCTGGATCGCGTCGATTTCGGAATGGTCGAGGATAAAACCGCTATCGGGCTGGCGATCGCCAACGCCGCGAATCGCTTGAAGGATTCCAACGCCAAATCGAAGATTATCATCCTCTTAACCGACGGTGTGAACAATGTTGACGATCTATCGCCCATTGACGCCGCCCGGGCGGCGGCCGCGTTGGGAATAAGAATCTATACTATCGGCGCCGGGAAACCGGGATTAGTGGATATGCCTCAAACAACCATCCGGGGTACAAGATATGTGAAAGTGCGATCCGAGATCGATGAGGAGACGCTTCAGGAGATAGCGTCGATCTCGGGCGGTCAATTCTATCGCGCGAAGGACGAAACGGCGTTAGAGCGGATTTACGAACAGATCAGCAAACTGGAGAAGACTAAGATCGAGCTATTCAAATTTTACCGTTATAAAGAGCTTTTTCCCGATTTTCTCATGGTCGGCCTTATCCTGTTATTTTTCGAGTTTATCCTGTCGAGAACGATCCTGGGGGGGCTGCCGTCATGAGATTTTACCATTATGATTATTTCTGGCTCTACCTTCTGATACCGTTGATTGTCGTGTTGCTAATGGGTATGCGAAGTCTGCATAAGCGAAATATCGGCAGGATCGGAATTCAAGAGACTTTTCAAAAATTAACATCCGGGATCGATCGTAGCGCTATAAATCTCTCGCTGTTATTGCTATCGATCGGTTTCGTACTTACGGTTGCCGCCCTTTCGAGGCCTCAATATCCCGGCGGGGTCGAAAAGGTAGAGACCACAGGCGGGAAAATCGTGATCGCGCTCGATCTGTCTTTATCAATGCTTGCCGAGGATTTTCAGCCCAACAGGCTGGCCAAGGCTAAACGTGAGATAATCGATCTTCTGGATAAACTCAAAGCTCAATCCACCGGGCTGGTAATTTTCGCCGGAGAGGCGTTTGTGCAGTGCCCTCCCACGGTCGATTACTCCGCGTTCAGGATGTTTTTAGACGTTGCCAGCGTGGGGATGATCTCAGATACCGGAACCGATATCGCGGACGCTATCGATGTTTCGGTTAACCTGCTTGATGACGATTCCCCTGTCGATAAGGCTATTATTATTTTTACCGACGGCGAATCGTTCGAAGGGAACGCCGCGAAGGAAGCGTCGGAAGCGTATAAAAAGGGCATAACGGTCTACACGGTGGGTGTCGGTTCCGCGACCGGACGGCCCATACCGGAGGGGGTCGAAGGTAGCGGCGGTCTTAAAAAAGATGATGAGGGGGAGATCGTGATCAGCCGCCTGAACGCCGAGGAGCTATCCGAAATCGCCGATGAGGGCGGCGGAAAATTCTTCCGGGCAACTCCGGGGGAGAGGGAGATCGACGAGATCTACGCCGATATAAAAGGTCTCGAAGGCGAGGATAAAGAAAAAAAATACAGAACCCTTTATGATGAGAAATACAAATGGCTGCTCCTGCCGGGAATTATATTCTTCGCCGCCGCCTTTTTTATTCCGACAGGGAGAAACAATGGCCTTTAAGACGGGACTGCTATTGTTGCTTTTAAGTTCATCGCTTTACGCGGATGAATATCGGAACAAGGCTAACGTCGGTTTCGATTATTACAAGAACGGGGAATATGATAAGGCGGTAGAGTATTACAGGCAGGCGGGTATTCTAAATCCGGATAAAGCGCTGCCCAAGGTCGGTAAGGGGGCAGCTTTATACAGATCGAACGATCTGGAGGGAGCGGCTGAGGAATTCGAATCGGCGGCCGGTATGGGGAATAATCGGCTGGCCGCGGATATGCGTTATAATATTGGAAATACGAAATACAAAGCCGAGGATTACAAAGGCGCCATAGAATCGTATGTCGAGGCTTTGAAATTGAATTCAGACGACATCGATTATAAGCATAACCTGGAAATGGCTCTATCCAGACTTCAAGAGCAGCAACAACAGGAGCAGGATCAAGAAGGGGACCAGGATCAGCAGAACCAGGATCAACAGAAAAGCGAGCGACAGCAGGATGAACAAAAGCGGGATCAAAATGACCAGCGGAACGAGGATCAGCAAAAAGATCAGGAACAGAATCAACGACAAACGGCCGATGAAAAGAAAATGAGCGAGGAAGAGGCCGAGAATCTCCTGGCCAGATTCGAGGAGGATGAAAAAGAGATTCAGGAGAGGCTCAAGCAGATTAATATTCGCGGGAGTTCCAAAAATGACTGGTAAACGTATTATCGCTTTGCTCTTTCCGCTGTCTCTCTTGCTGCCTGTTAATCTTTATGCCATAACTGTGACGGCGTCAGTGAATACCGACGATATCGAGCTTGGAGAACCCATAAGTCTTAATATAATAATTGCCGGGCAAGGTGTTTCCATACCCGACCCTATTCTACCGGATCTTTCGGATTTTGACGTTTATTCGGCGGGAAAAAATACCAGCTTCTCCCTGCAGGGCGGCAGGTCAACGTCGACACGCGAATTAAACTTTACCCTGGTTCCCAAGAAAACAGGGCGATTGATTATCGGACCGGTTGTTGTAAAGAATAAAAAGACCATGGTTTCCACCGATCCGATTATAATTAACGTGCGAAAACCTGGAGCGATCCCGAAGGATTCGCGGAATAAGAAACGAAGTTCGCCGCGTAAAACGAAAAATGAACAACAGGATTTTTTCATAGAACAGATCGTGGATAATAAAAAGCCCTATGTGGGTCAGCAGGTAACTCTTACGTTCAGGTTTTACCAGGCCGATAATTTATGGGAGCAGCCGACTTTGGAATGGCCCAGGTATGAAGGGCTGACCGTAGAGGATCTGCCTCCCTCCACGCGTTCGAGGAAATATATAAATAATAAATCATACCAGGTTACCGAGATTAAAAGGGCTCTTTTCCCCATAACCTCCGGAGAGATAATTATCGAATCGCCGAAATTGACTATTAAGACCGACAATTTCGGCATGACAGACCCCTTTGGTTTTTTCAACAGGGGTTCGAGACGAAACAAACCCCGGCTGATTACAACTGAGGCTATCCGGCTAAAAGTTAGACGGCTTCCGGGGAAAGGAAAACCGGCTAATTTTTCCGGCGCCGTCGGTAAATATATAATCAGGGCGGTGGCCGACAAAGACTCGGTCGGGGTCGATGAGCCTATTTCCTTAAAGGTGATTCTCTCCGGCACCGGCGAGATTAAATCGCTTCCCGCTTTAACAGTTCCCGAATTCCCGGATTTCAGGGTGTATGAATCCGGCAAGACCGAATCGATCAGTCAGCGGGGCGGGAAAATTTCCGGCACGAAAACGTTCGAACTGGCTCTTATACCTAAGACATCCGGCACCTACACGATCCCCTCTCTGGAATACAGCTTTTTTAATCCCTCGCGGGGAAAGTACGAGACGATCAGAACAAAACCCATCGAGATCGTGGCCTCCGGCGAGGGTTTAGTCGATGTCGGCGGCGCCCCGAAGAATATCATCGAGGCCGCGCGGTATTCATTCGGATACATAATTACGGATTATCCCGAACGAAAATCGTCTGTAGATCTTCCCGTTTCCGTCTGGTTCTGGATGCTTCAGGTTGTTCCGGTTATCGGTATTCTAACCGCTTTCGGGTTCAGATCGCATTACCGGAAAATTCTCGGGGATCGAAGCTACGCTCGAAGGGTAACCGCCGGTAAACGTTCGAAAGCTGTTTTCAAGGCGGCCATCGCGCTAAAGAACGCCGGAGATTTCGGCGGGTTTTACGAACGTCTTTATGACGCCGTTTTAGGATACGTATCCGACAGGCTCGATCTGGAGAAATCGGGATTGACAGCGGATGAATTGCGAAAAATGGAACTAATCGAAACGGATACGCGTCAGGAGTTGGTACGGTTTCTCGAGGATTGTCAGAGCGCTCGCTTTTCGCCGTCCGGTTTCGATAATGATGGCGTGGAACGAATCCTTCATAGGGGATCGGAACTGATTTTAAGTTTGGAAAAGGTGTTATGATATTTCCGCGTCTGGCAATTATTGTTTTTATTCTATTCCAATCCGCGGTTCTTCGAGCCGATAACAGGTCGTTATGGGATGACGCCGGGGCAAGTTACGATAACGGTGATTACGCCGGCGCGGCGGAGAAATATAGAAAATTAATCGAGCGAGAAGCCGAAAGCCCCGAGCTTTATTATAATCTCGGCAATTCGGATTTCAAATCGGGCAATCTGGGCGCGTCCATCTGGGCGTACCGCCGGGCGTTAAAGCTCGAACACGGAATGGAGCAGGCGCGTGTAAACCTCGATTACGTTCGTCAATTCAATATCGATAAGATCGAGATCAAAGGGGCGGGGTTTATCGATGATATCTGGGGGTTTGTTACCGGGTTTATGTCCGCAAACGGTTATCTTGTAATGCTTTCGTTCTCCTGGTGGCTGTTGGGAGCCGTGGCGGCTTATATGATATTGAAGCCCAAAAGCGCTGATTGGCCACAATATTTGTTGATACTGAGCATTTTGCTTGTTATCTTTTCAGCGACGGCGTCAGTTACGCGGTTAAAATATGATCGATTCTCGAGATGGGGGGTATTGACTGTTCCATCGGCTGATATCCGCGAGGGTCCGGGCGAGGATTTCGAGCGGATCGAGGTTGGACATGAGGGATTGGAATTCAGGATTTTGGGGCAGAGGGAAAGAGGTCTTCTCATCGAGCTTGAAAACGGTCTGAAAGGCTGGGTATCTTTGGAAGCCGTACTTGAAATTTGAGACTTCTTAAAGAAAAAAAGTTCTGGGGATTAGTATTAGCGGTAGGTCTTTTGATTTACTGCTTTTACGATTTTGATTTTCAAGAGGTCTTAGCCGCTATCACCGCGATTAAGATTAAATATCTTATCCCGCTCTTGTTTTTAGAGAGCCTTATCGTGCTTATAAGGACGACCCGGCTGAAGATCATTTTCGATCCGGTAAAGAATGTCAAAATCTCCCAGCTTTACCCGACTTATAATATCGGCATGATGGCTAACCTGTTGATGCCCTATCTGACGGGGCAGGTGGCCAGGCTTATTCTAATTAGCAAGAAAACGAAATTAAAAAAAGCGTTTGTATTCACCACAACGGTACTCGAGGTATTATTCGACGGTCTGGCGTTATTAGCTACTGTCGTATTGATTTCGGCATTTGTGGTCTTGCCCGCCGAATTCAAGGCCTGGCATTTCGGCGTGTTGGGCGGAGTTATCGTGGTAGCCTCGCTACTGCTATTCATCCTCTCCAGGTCGCGTGGATTGACGCACAAAATATTCGAGCTGATAATAATTCGATTTCCGGCGAAAGCTCGGAAAAAAATCGAGGATATAAGATATTCGTTTTTTTCAGGCCTGGAGTTTTTAAGAAGCTCCAAACATTTATTCGTAGTCTCCTCCCTTTCGATACTCTCCTGGTTGATGCAGGCGGTTATGGTCTATCTCCTGATCCTCGCGTTCCAGTTTCCTATCGGGATCATGGAGGCGGTAATTATTACCGTCGTAGTGACTATACTGATGACCGTGGTACTGGCCCCGTGGAATATCGGGACTTTCCAGGGAGCCACGGTGGCCACCATGCATCCTTTCGGGATAAATAAACCGGAGGCGCTGGCTTTTTCATTTCTTCTCCATATATTCGTTTATCTTCCGCCCATAATGCTCGGCGCTTTTTTCGCGTTTAAAGAGGGACTTACATTAAAACAGATCCGCGACGAAGGAGAGAAGACGGTCGAGGATATAGACATCGCGAACGGCGTCCGGGCAGACGGCGAGTTTGTTAAAACCCGTGAGTAAGATTTCTCGAAGATAAATATATATTGAAATTATTAATTATGGCAAATTAACCGGTGCCCTATTATATTGACATTTTCAACGATTGGCTGGTAAGATTGCAAGGACTCGGATGAATAGAAAAACGATCGTCAACAAGGCGGCGCGGATCGATTCGATTCTGGCGAAAACGTACGGGGTTAAGAAACAGACCCGATTCAGGGATCCGACCGAGGAGTTGATTTTGACAGTCCTTTCTCAGAACACTAACGATATCAATCGTGATCGGGCTTTTCGATCCCTCAGGGAGAAATTCCCGCGTTGGAGCGACGTTGTCGCCGGGGGAGGGGTTAAAGTCACCAGGGCTATTCAGTCGGGCGGATTGGCGAATATAAAATCGAAAAGGATAATAAAGATTCTAAAGCAGATAAACTCGAAATCAAAAGGCTATTCTCTTGATTTCTTAAAAAATATGCCCGACGGGGAGGTCTGGGATTACCTGATTGATTTCGACGGTGTCGGGCCGAAAACCGCCTCCTGCGTTATGATGTTCGCCCTGGGACGCGATACCATGCCGGTCGATACTCATGTGCATCGAGTCGGTATCAGGCTGGGGTTGATACCGGAGAAATATAGCGCCGAGGAGGCTCACGGCTGGTTCGGGGAGTTATCGTTGCCCGTTGACATTTACCAGATGCATCTGAATATGATTAACCACGGCCGCGTTCTATGCAGGCCGTCGAACCCCAAATGCGAGCGATGTCCGTTGAAAAGAAACTGCTTTTATTTTAAGGAATCGCGGCTAAATGATTAGAACCCTTTCATACCATCCCGACGAAGGTGTGCGGGAGCATGAGGGAATAATCTCGTTTCAGGACTTATTGCGGGACGGAGATTATACCTTCTGGGTCGATCTGGATAACCCCACCGATGAAGAAGCGTATATTCTGACATCGGATTTCGAATTTCATCCCCTGATAATCGAGGATGTTATAGTGGAGACGGGGCTGCCCAAGCTCGACGTTTTCGAGAATTACCTCTTTTTGGTTTTTCATACCATTTTTTATAAAAGCGAGGGAGAGCTGGGGACCAAAGAAATCGACCTCTTTTTCGGCAAAAACTATGTTGTTACGGTGCACACCGACGATTTCCCGGTGTTAAAGTCGATCCGCTCCAGATGTCTCAGGGACGAACGGGTGTTATCCCGCGGTTCGGATTTTACCATGCATACGATTCTGGATTATATAGTCGATGAGTTCGTGGAGGTTCGTAAATCCGTCCAGAAATTTATCGACAATCTGGAAGAGGATGTTTTTTCCGAACAGGAAGATTCCACCGTGCTAAAAAGGATTTTCGAGCTCAAGGAGGATATCGCCGCTCTGACGAGGTTAGCGTCGGCGCAAAGGCAGATCCTCTCCCGTTTTTCTCTGGGGGAGTACAGGCTCGTGGGGGAAGATTCGACTGTATATTTCAGGGATATATACGACCATTTGAACGGAATCGTGGAGACCGCTCAGAATTTCAACGATATTCTATCCAATATCCTGTCGGTTTATCTTTCCGTGGCCTCAAATAAGACCAACGAAATAATGAAAACGCTGACGATATTTACCGTAATATTACTTCCCCTTTCGGTCATCTCCGGTATTTACGGAATGAACCTCGATTTTCCCGAAAAGAGCATCCCGGGCAGTTATTTTATGGTTCTCGGGTTAATGGCGGTTATTATCATCTCTCTCTTGTTCTTTTTTAAGAAAAAAGATTGGTTATAGATTATTGACTTATTATGAGGAGGGAATTATAATAACTAATGATGAAAGCGAGACGTTAGAAAGTGGATAACGTAAATGTATTGAGGGCGGGTTTTTTCGCCCCGAATTTCTCCCTGCCGGATTCTCACGGCGAAGTATATTCGCTGGAGAAGAATATCGAGGGTAATTTTCTCGCTATATGCTTTTTTCCGGCAAACCCCGATCCGAAAATTCGAAAATATTTAGCCGAGCTGAATTCGGGACTTCCCGCGACATCGTCGGGGATCGACGTGCAATTAGTCGGTATTTGCCCCGACAAAGTCAATGTAATGGCCGATTTGAAAAATGAGCTTAATATCGATTTTCCCTTATTATCGGATCAGAAATTCGATGTTTCCAGGAGATATTATCTTTTGGATTCGACAGGACTAAGCCCATCCGTGCATTTTTCAATTATCGTCGTTGATGACGATCGTATTATAAGGCATAGAGTTAGCGATCACTCAGGGTACTGGGAGTTCGACCTGAGTCAATTCAAGATGAATATTTCCGTCTTAATTTGAACTTTTTTGAAACTTTTTTGAGAAAATAGCATTTAGGATAGGTAGAGGACGGGCATCAGGCCCGATTTATTATGGCTGATTTCGAAAACATGAGAAAAATCATAAGAAATAACATTCTCGGTATAATTATCATGTGCGCCGTCATGGGTTATTCGACTCCAGAAGCTGTATTTGCCGAACCTGTGAAGATCGGGTTGAAGGAGGCTATAGATATCGCTCTTCTAAAGAACGAAGGTTATCAGATAGCCAGAAAAGAACTGGAAAAAGCGGACGGGCAGATTACCGAAGCGGTGGCCGGGGCCCTTCCTCAGATTACCGGTAATTTCAGATATTTAAAAAACTGGCGGGTACCGGTCGGTGTATTCCAAATGAACGGCGAAACCATAACGTTCAAATTCGGTACTGATAACAGCTATGTGGCCGATCTGACCCTCACACAACCTCTCTACGCCGGCGGCCGAACTTTCACCGCTTTGAAAATCGCCAGAACTTATAAGAAAATGGCCGGAGAAATTGAAGAAAGCGCCCGGCAGAATTTGAAAGTCTCCGTATTCGAAAGCTTTTACGGGGCTGTGCTCGCCGCCGAGATTCACAGCGTTAATAAAGAGTCGTATGAGTTCGCCAGGCAGAATCTCGAAGTCGTTCAGAATATGTATAAACAGGGTGTGGCGGCCGAATACGATTTTCTTCGGGCGAGGGTTGCTTTGGCTAATCTCGAACCCGAAGTAATAAGATCGCGAAATAATAAAGATGTGGCGTTAAGCGCGTTGAAAAATGTTATGGGGCTCGAGCCGAATAAAGAGATCGAGCCTGATGCCGAATTCGACTCCACCCTGTTTATTATGGCGGATTTGAGTAAAGAAGAGGCGATAATCGAGCTAAAACAAAACCGCCCCGAGATCATCATCAGCGGCTACGAAACGAAACTTCGTAACCACGTAATTTCTCTTTCCAAGGCTGGCTACAGGCCGTCGTTGATGTTTTCCACAAGCCTGCAATACCAGGCTCAGTTCAACCAGGGAAACGTATTCGATAAAAAGTGGGATCGTTCGTTGAACAGCGTTCTGATGCTTTCGGTGCCGATTTTCGATTCCTGGCGCACTCCCGGTAAAGTGAAACAAGCCCGGGTGGAATACGCGCAAAGCAGGCTCAAAGAGGAATCGATAATCAAATACCTGATTTTAGATTACGATCAGAGTTCGGGACGTTATAATGAAGCGAGAAAGAGACTCTCGGCGCAAGGGGGCGCTGTAGAGCTTGCCAGGCGGGGTCTCGATATCGCCAATCTCCGTTACGAGAACGGGGTCGGAACGCAATTAGAGGTATCAGACGCGAGGCTTGCCCTCGCCAGAGCGGAAATAAACAAGGCAATGGCTTTTCATGATTTTGCTACCGGTTACGCCTCTCTATTGAGGGCGTTGGGCCGGGAGATCATGCCTGTGGAATAGTAGCGATGAGGATTTTAATATGATAAGAAATTTTATGTTCCTGATGATACCGTTAATGGCTTTAAGCGGTATTTCCTGCGGGTCGAAAGAGGCCGAGAACATTATCGATGAAAAAGCGATAGCCGTAACGGTAAATACGGCCGACCTTCGAGACCTGGATATAGAAAACGTATATACCGGCAGCGTTGAAGGGATAAAGCAGGCTCGGATTTTTGCGTCGATACCCGAGGCGGTGGTCGATCTTCCCGTTTCCGAGGGGTCATTCGTAAAGGCCGGTCAGCCAATAATATTTCTCGATAAGAGAGGGGTATATTCTCACTATAAACAGACCCGCGCCGTGTATAAGGATGCCGAAGGTAATTACGAAAAAATGAAAAACTTATACGAACAGGGAGCTATATCCGAACAGGCTTATAACAGCGCGAAAACCGGGTACGAAGTCGCCAGGGCCAATTACACGTCCGCTAAAAAGCAGGTGGAGTTGACCAGCCCGATTGACGGGATATTAACTGATCTGTCGGTCAATATAGGGGATTTCGCGCCCCTTGGCGTTTCGCTGGCTACGGTCGCTCAGACCGACAAGATGCGGATGACGATGTTTGTGGACGCGGGCGGAGCTTCGACTATAGTGCCAGGTCAAGCGGCCTGGATCAATATCGATATGCTTGGAGAAAATTCCCATCGATATGCCGGGACTGTCACCGATGTTTCAAAATCGGCCGATCCGGTAACCAGGCTGTTTAAAATCGAGATTCAGATCGATAATAAAAGCGGGAAGATCAAGCCGGGGATGTTTGCCAGGGCGAGTATGACTGTTTCCGGATTGAAGTCGGTTCTCTCAATCCCCAGGGAAGCTTTATTCTCGGTTGAGGGAGTGCAAAAAGTTTTTTTACTATCGGATAACCGCGCTGTGGAACGAACCGTTACGGTCGGCGAATCTACCCGTGAATATATACGGATTTTATCGGGTCTGTCCCGGGGCGATACGGTGATCGTCATAGGGCGCAATCTTGTTGAGGACGGTTCCCTGGTCAAAGTCGTCGATCGCAATTACGGCGGAGACGAGGAGTCCTCCGAAACCGATTCGGGTTCCGAAAGCTAATTTATGTATATATCCGATGTTTCCGTAAAGAGGCCGGTATTCACGACCATGGTCATTGTTGCCCTGCTCGTATTGGGCGTCGCGTCATATGATAAAATGAGCGTGACTCTATTCCCCGATGTCGATTTTCCTTTCGTGATCGTTACCACTATATATCCCGGCGCCGGCCCCGAGGCTATAGCCAACGACGTGACTAAAAAAATCGAGGATGCCATTAATCCGATCGCTGGGGTCAAGCATATCGAATCGACATCGAGCGAGGGTGTTTCCTTCGTTTTCACTGAATTCACGCTTGAAACCGAGGCGATAGTAGCGGCGCAGGAAGTGCGCGAGAAAATAGCCTCGATTCGTTCGAATTTACCATTGGATATACAGGATCCCATAGTTCAAAGATTCGACCCCATGTCTCAGGCCATTATGTCGATAGTCATGGGCGGCGATCTGACCCCCCGAGAGTTAACGTCGTTGGCGGATAAGATTGTCAGGGAAAAGCTCGAATCGATAGACGGTGTCGGCGCGGTTTCGATCTTGGGCGGAAGCGAGAGGGAGTTCCAGGTATTGCTCGATCTCGACGCGATAAACGCCAGGGAGCTGACATTTCAGGATATCTCGATTGCTATATCCGGCTCTAATTTCGAGCTTCCCGGAGGCCATCTGAATCAGGGATCGAGTGAAATCCTCGTGCGAACATTGGGAAGATTAGAGACTGTCGATGATATCAAGAACGTAATAGTAAAAAACAAAAACGGAAAAGCGATTCGTTTGCGGGATATAGCGTCGGTAAAGGATACGGTCGCCGAGAGGCGAAGCCTTGCGCGTTTCGATCAGAGGGAAGCGATTACGCTCGAGATAAGAAGTCAATCCGGCGCAAATATAGTCGAACTCGCGGAGGTTGTCAGGGAGAGATTGGTAGAAATTAACCAGCTTCTTCCCGAGGGAGTTCAGGCGGAGGTAGCGCTGGATAACTCGGTCTTTATCGAGGAATCTTTACACGACGTTCAGGTAACCATCTTTGTCGCGGGGGCGCTGGCGATTCTGGCGATATTCCTGTTTCTGGCCAATTTCCCGGCCACGATAATTACCGCCATCGCCATTCCGACTTCTATAGTCGCCACTTTCACGGCTATGAATTTCCTTGGATTTACGTTGAATATTATGTCTTTGATGGCCCTGTCGTTGGCGGTGGGGTTGTTAATCGATGACGCTATCGTTGTAATCGAGAATATATACCGTCATCTTGACGCCGGGGCCTCCCCGATGGAGGCGGCCAAATCCGGAACGTCCGAGATCGGGCTTGCCGTTATGGCGACCACCTTTTCGGTGGTAGTCGTGTTTTTGCCGGTAGCCTTCATGTCGGGGATTATCGGCCAGTTCTTCTATCAGTTTGGCATGACTATAACATTCGCCGTCTTGGTATCGTTATTCGTGGCTTTTACTCTTACTCCGATGTTATCGTCGAGATTTCTGGAAAAGGAAAAACCGATTAATCGCGAGTCAAAGAACCCGATCAATATAGTTTTGTATTACTGGAATCAATTGTTTAAGCGCTTCAGCGAAGTTTACCAGGTCGCTCTCGCCTGGACCCTGAAGAACAGATTCAAAACGCTGTCTTTCGCTATCGCCGGGTTCGTTTTCTCCATCTATCTGGTCAGGTTTCTCGGAGTCGAATTTACGCCGCAATCGGATCAGTCTCAGCTTTTTGTCACTTTCAAGACCATGCCCGGTTCCAGCCTCGAGAGATCGTCGGAATTGGCCGGCCAACTCGAGGATATCATCGCGTCGCATGGTGATGTTGTGAGGAGCCAGCTGTTGACCATAGGAGGAGAACTAACACCGATTAACGAGGGGCAGATATATGTAAAGCTGACCGATAAAGGTGATCGTGACGTTACCGCCTTTGAATTCATCGATATCCTCCGTGATGAATTAGCGGCGGTGCCGGGAGTGTCTTTGAGCGTGGCTACAGAGCCGGCGCATGGCGGCGCGAGCGGTCTTGTCCAGTATTCGATTCGAGGCCAGGACTACGATCGTATCAAGAGCCTGGCGTTATCGGTGGAGCGGATATTGAAAGAAACGCCGGGAGCGGTTGATATCGACAATAGCGAAAAACAGGCCAGGCTCGAGTACCAGATAGTTGTCGATAGGGATATGGCTAAAGACCTGGGATTAAATATCATGCCGATCGCCACTACGGTCAGAAATCTCGTGGACGGCGCCAGGGTCAGCCGGCTCAAGGAAGGCGACGACGAATATGATATCAGGGTAAGGCTTGCATCTGAGTATAGGAGTGATATTGAAAATATCAATAATATCTATATCGCCTCGAAAAAGAAAAATAAGGGCGAGGATATGTCGATTCCTTTAAGGCAGGTAGCTCGTGTTATCGAGAAAAAAGCTCCGACGGAAGTAAGGCGTTTCGAACGTCAGAGGGAAATCAGAGTCAGTTCCAACGTCGCCACGGGATATACACTGGGCGAGATTAACACTTATGTAGCCGAAAAAATGGAGGAGGTTACTGTCCCGCTCGGATATACGGTAGCCCCCGTGGGTGAAGCGGAAATGATGGTGGAAGCTTTCGAGCAAATAGTGATAGCGTTAATCCTGGCTATAATATTTATCTACCTGCTCTTAGCGTCGCAGTTCGAATCCTTCATGGATCCGTTTGCCATGGGTATGTCGCTGATGATGGCTCCTGTAGGCGCGATTCTGGCGTTATTAGTTTTCGGTTCGGCTATTTCGATAATGTCGTTGATAGGTATTGTGTTTTTGATGGGGCTGGTTACCAAGAACGCTATATTGCTCATAGATTTTATCAAGCAGGCGCGTCGGAAAGGAACCGAACGAACCGAGGCTGTCTTAAAAGCCGGAGCGATCAGGCTGCGCCCTATCTTGATGACCTCTCTATCGATGATTATGGCCATGCTGCCTCTCGCGCTCGGTGTCGGTCCCGGCGCGGAATTCCGGGCGCCTATGGCCCAGGCGATCATCGGCGGGTTGACATCTTCGACTTTGTTGACCTTGATAGTCGTTCCAATTACATATACTTTGCTTGACGATTTAGTCGTTAAATTCACGAGTTCGCGAAAAAAACGGGAAGTTCGGCCGTCTTCAGGAACCGGCGCCGATGATGTTGTAGTTGATGATTGATAATGCGACCGGTGAATTTCAAAAAGCTCTCAGGAAGCTCGCGGCTGTTTCTGGATTTTATTAACTGCCGGGGGAGCGCCCGCGATCTCTTTAAGTTTGATTTCAATAATCCGGAATCGTATAGAGCCGCCGCCGAAAAGATAGACGCTTTTTCATATCAGAGAGATAAACTCGTCTCGATCTTATCCCGGGAACTTCGAGATGCCGGGATTTCAGAAAAAACCAAAGCTAATATAGAGAAAATCGCCGATCCCGAATCACTGGTTGTTTTCGCCGGACAGCAGGTCGGGATGTTACTAGGCCCCATGTACACCGTAATAAAAGCGATAACCTCGTTTAAACTCGCGGCGAAACTGGAATCGGATCTGGGCAGGCCTGTGATTCCCTGTTTCTGGCTGGCCTCCGACGATCATGATTTCGACGAGATAAAAACATCGAGGTTTCTTAATCGGGCGGGAGAATGTAAAGCCCAATCATACCTGCCGGGATCATTACCAGACGGTTTGCCCATGGCGGATGTCGTTCTGGATGGCGGGATCGAGGCTTTTCTCGACGACGTCGAATCCGATTTGATAGAAACGGAGTTCTCCGGGGAAATTATAAAGCTGGTCAGAGACAGTTATCGGAAGGGCGACGGTATATCCGGGTCTTTCTCTAAATTATTCAACGCGCTCTTAGGAGAATTCGGAATAGTGCCTGTCGATCCCAATTTCCCCGGAATGAAAGAGATAATGGCGCCGGTGTTCAGAATCGAAATCGAAAACCATAAGGAGATCTTCAGGATTTTCGAGGAGCGAAGTCAGACGATAATTGCCGACGGGTATCACAGGCAGGTGCATAAGACGGAAGATAACCTTAACCTGTTCTTAAACGATGCCGGCCGTAGAAATATAATTGTGGAGGACGGAAAATTCCGTCTCGACCGCAAGGACGGCGAATATTCGCAGGATGATTTAATCTCGATCCTAAAGAAAAATCCCGAGAAGTTTTCCCCCAACGTTTGTTTACGGCCTATCGCTCAATGTACGGCCTTTCCCACCATCTGCCAGATAACGGGGCCGTCGGAGGCCGCCTATTTCGCCCAGATTCAACCGCTGTTCGGATATATGAAAGTTCCATTGCCGGTTATAAGGCCCAGGATGTTCGCCACCATTATAGAGCCGCATATAATGAAAAATTTCAGCAGGCTTTCTCTCGATTTCCCGTCGTTATATAACAATACCGAGGGGGAGATTAACAGGGTGATATTGGAGAAGTATCCACCCGAAATCCAGCATCAGGCGGAATCGTTGCGACCCGAGGTGGAAAAGCCGTTAAGAGATCTCGCTGAATCGCTAGAAAAAAGAGAACCGGAAGGATTCCAGGCCCTGGAGTATACTAGGAAACGGATTGACCATGAGCTGAATCACCTTTCCAAAAAACTTTTCGCTATACATAAAAAGAAACATGAAACGGTCAGGGGTCAGATATACAGAGCGGCTGGCTTTCTTTTTCCCGACGGCAAATTTCAGGAGCGGATGATATCACCGGTTTATTATGCCAATAAATTCGGGGCGGATATTTTCGCCAAAATAGAATCCGAGCTTGATATCGATTCTATCGATCATCAGGTGGTGGAGTTATAGCTATGAAAGTCGGGATCGTCTGCTACCCCGTTAAAGGCGGTTCGGGAGTAGTCGCCTCCGAACTCGGGCTGGCTTTATCGGCTTCGGGCATCGAAGTTCACTTTTTCTCGTACGCCCTGCCTTTTCGCCTTACCGGTTTCGACGCTAATTTCATATTCCACGAGGTCGAGGTTTCCGATTATCCGTTGTTTAAATACCCGCCATATACTCTCTCACTTGCTACGAGGTTGGCCGAGGAATCCAGGAGGGTGGGGCTGGATATCATCCATGTTCATTACGCCATCCCGCACGCCATCAGCGGATATCTGGCCAAACAGATCCTCGGGCCGAAAGCGCCAAAACTGATCACCACTTTGCATGGTACAGATATAACGCTGGTCGGACAGCATCCGTCATTTTACGCCGTCACCAAATTTTCCATGGAGGTGTCCGACGCGCTAACAACCGTTAGCCGGTATATCGTCGATAGGACAAAGGAATCATTCGGAATTAATAAGGATATCAAGGTTATTCCCAACTTTGTCGATGTCGATAGGTTCAAACCTGACCAGGATGGCTGCGACCGTTCGGAGTTTGCGACACCGGAGGAGAAGATACTCATACATATGTCTAATTACAGGCCGGTCAAAAACACCGCCGATGTCATCAAGATATTCCATGCCGTAAACCGAAGACTGCCATCGAAACTGATACTGGTGGGCGATGGTCCCGACGCTCCGAAAATCCTCGCGATGGCAAAGGAGATGGGATTGGGCGAAAGAGTAATTTTCCTTGGCGGGCAAGACATGGTAGAATCGGTCTTATGCAAGGCGGATCTGTTTTTACTGCCGTCATCGTCGGAAGCGTTCGGTTTGGCCGCTTTAGAGGCGATGGCTTGCTCTGTTCCGGTGGTTGGCTCAATTGTAGGAGGATTGCCGGAGCTTGTCGCCGATGGTGAGACCGGATACCTCGAGCCGATTGGCGATGTGGGAGCGATGGCGCGCAGATCCATCGAGATTTTAACGAATAACGAGCTTCACAAAAAGATGTCGCTAAAGGCTCGGAATATCGCGGTGGAAAAATTCAACGCCGATAAGATTGTGGATGAATATAGAAATTTCTATCAGGGAGTGCTGGAAAATGGATGATATAAAGCTCGATGTTCTGGCCATAGCGGCTCATCGGGACGATACCGAAATAATATCGGGCGGGACGATAGTCAAATTGGTTGATCTTGGATACAATGTCGGCCTGCTCGATCTGACTGCCGGCGAATCGGGTTCTCGTGGCGACGCGGAGACCAGGGCACGGGAAGCGGCCTGCGCCGCGGACGTTATGGGTGTCGCGTTCAGGGAGAATTTAGGGCTTCCCGACGCCGGTCTTTACGATACGCAGGAGAACGCATTGAAGGTTGCCGAAGTAATCAGGAAGACCAGGCCGGAAATGGTCATTCTGCCCTACTGGAAACAACGTCACCCCGACCACACCGCCGCCTGCGATATCGGGTATCGGGGATGTTTTTTAGCGGGGCTGGCGAAAATGCAGATCGACGGTGAAGCTTTCCGACCGAGAAAAATCATTTACTCGACATCATTCCACGACGTATCCCCGTCGTTCGTGGTGGATATCACCGAGCAGTTCGAGCGCAAGACCAGAGCGGTCGCCTGCTACGATACCCAGTTCGAGGAAAAGCCGGGTCAGCGGGAGGTTTACCCGCCCGCGCGCAATATTTTCGATTACATGGAGATTCGGAATCGTCAGTACGGTTACATGATCGGCGTAAAATACGCGGAGTGTTTCGTCCAGAAGGAAAACATGGCGGTCGATGATCCCTTGAAACTGCTCGGCAAATCGATTTAACCAATTCAGTCAGAAGGACAGACATTCCTGTCTGTCCCCGGGTTGTTGACAAGTGTCCCGATTGGTAAGTCGGCGGTTATTAAATTTATTCTTAATTTTAAATCTCATTAATAGCCGGGACTTTCCAGTCCCGGAATTCGCTTGGCGGCCCTGGAGGTATACTCAGCTTCCTTTTGCCTTGATTCGCCCAATCTCTATCGCTATAATGGCGATGGAAGAGGATGGGGTCCGGTGGCCCCTGCGGCCTTCAAAGCCGTTGGCGGTCGGTGTTCCCGGCCGCGGGAGGTTCGATTCCTCCCCCTTCCGATAGTGTTATTTACAGCCCACGATTGCTTAAAAAATGGGGCATTTTGGGTTTGTTTTCAGAAGGGCTGAATTATGGGAGTTGATGTATTTTTGGCTATTATTTCACGAATATCGACGCTTTTCGTGTAAGCGTTTGAAAGGCTATAAGATAAATTGAGAGTTCCAGGCGGAGAAACGAGCAGTTTTGAGGTATTTCGCGTATGATCCGTATAACTCCAAATGAAAGATTCTGGAGCAAAGTGGACGTGTTCGAGATGATGGGGGCGGGGTGAGAACATTTTGTAAGGTATGCTTTACCGCTTTTTGATATTTATTATGAAATAAAACATGATTATCGGAACTTTTTTTGTTGCATTTAGTATTGAATGTAGTATCATGGTTAATGTGTATGAGCAAAGCTTCCGATATTTTAAAACAGTGGCGCAGGCATGTAAAGCCCCAAGAAGATAAAAATGACGTCTTAAAAGTATTAAAGTTTTTCGGGTTTGAAATAAGAGAAGGAGGTAAGCATCAGATCATTGCTTCACATCCTAAGCTAAAAAAACTTGATTACAATATGCTGGGCTTAAGTGATGAATTCACCTTACCTTTGGTAAAAGGAAGAAAGATAAGAAAGTGGGCGATAGATAGATTGTTGAAATACATTGGACTTTTAGAGGGACAAAATGAAAAAGAATAAATTGGATGAATTGCTCAATGCGGGTTATCCTATAGAAATTCAACCCATTCCAGAAGAAGATGGGGGCGGCTATGAGGCGTCAATACCCATGCTCGGTAGAGATGCTTTTATAGGTGATGGGGAGACCATCAAGGAAGCATTAGAAAATTTAGACCACATCAAGGAAAAGTTGTTAATACGGTACATAGATCAAGGAATTGAAATACCCGTTCCCAAAAGAGTAGAGGATTTTAGTGGGAAATTTGTATTAAGGGTTCCTAAGTTCTTACATGCGCAATTAGTCGAAGAATCAGAAAAAAACGATATCAGCTTAAATACATATTGCATTTCTTTACTGAGTCAGTCTTTGCCCAAGCAATCTTTAGATAAGTCGTTAAGCATGGTTTTTAGATCTTTACAGGCCATAAGAACTGATTTGAGAGCTTATCTTCAAATTGGTACGTTTTCCGAGTCTTCTTTCAGCGAAAGAAATGAATTTATTCGAGAGGTGGGTTATGGACAAGCCGGTTAAAGAAAGGCAAGTTAAGCTAACCCCCGAAGAATATCGAGAGATTTTAAAAGGGGTAGAATTTATATCCGCTTCTCTGGTAAACTTGAATTATAATCTTAACATTTCAAGCGTTGATAAACCTCCTACATTTTCCTTAGAGGAACGCCCCCCAAGCATATTATCAAAAAAAGAGGGATTTATTTCCATTATTTATCCTTTTCATTTATCCGGTAATCTTGCGGAAGAGGAAATAGTTAAGATTGAGGGTCGATTTGTATTAGAGTTCAGTTCTAAAAGCGATTTTAGCAACAAATTCTTTGATATATTTAAGGATGTTACTCTTAGGATATTTACTTGGCCATATCTCCGTGAGCTATTCGCAAGTATGGCAACAAGATCCAACTTTCCACCTATTATATTACCATTATTCAAGTTGATACCACCCGATAAAAGTACATAAAACTATTATTAATGAATCGTATTATCATAAATTAAAATTGGTGATATTATGGTGACAGCACTTATAACCCATTGGTATATAATTTAAAAAAGAGGTTCGATTTCTTCCTCTTCCGTAGTGTTTTCCCCCGAATAATTTCATAAAACCTTTTCCGCCATTTTCCGTAGTTAAAACCGGAGATTTTTTAGGACTAAAGGAGTCCGAAATGGTTGGCCGCTGTCGTCTCGATTTTAGAATATCCAATAACATTCTCTATAAGGCGGTGCGTTCGGACCGGAGACCTTGTTTATGTCGATTCTTCGTGAAGTTTCGGTATCTTTTCAAGGCCTGACACGCAAGTGGGAAAGCTGGCGGCATCGATAACCAGTCTTTTAGGCTAAAATAAAAATCGAGTGTTTACGCCGGCTTTTCCTTTTTGCAGGTTTACCCCTCCCTGTCATATATAGATTGAATAAATATAATGGTTGAAAATCGCTTGCCAATCGGTCGCAAAATCGTCTACATTGTTGACGGCTGTTTAAAATCGGAGGTATTTCATGAGATCGATCAGATCACGAATAATATTAGCGACGATAGTTCTATCATCGTTGTTAATCGGCTGCGAAGACAAGGAAAGCATCCCGACAATCCCCGAATCTTTGATACCGTCGGAACTGGTGGGCACCTGGCTCTACCAGGCGGCGACTATCAATGGTGAAGAGTACCCTCTTATCTTCGTTCTTCAATGGCACGACGGAACGGAATCGGCGCAATTCACTGTAAGCGACGACGGCACTTTTTTATATGAGGAGCTGGATGCCGACACGACGGTCGTCTGGTTCGAAAGCGGGACGATCTCAATCGACGGCGATAATGCGACAATTACAATCACCAGCGATACCGACGGACCAGTCGAGCCGCCCGATGAACTGACCGGTACATGGCATCTCGAGGGGGACATCCTGTCTATGACGACGACCTACCAAGGCGCCACCATAGTTTTGTCCTCCATAAAGATATAGCGGTTTTCGGCTTATGTGGGATCGGGAGAATATAGGTGTTATTATGAGGGGTCTTGCTCTTAGAGCCGGAATATTTTCCGTAATAATTCTTCTACCTAATATAGCGTTTGCTCAGGGTGGGAAAATATCGGGCGTTGTGATTAACGACAACGACGACGAGCCGCTTTTCAGGGTTACTGTCGTAGTCAGAGGCGTTGAACCTGAACGTAAACCGATAGGCGTGTTAACCGACGAAAGGGGGCGTTTCGGGGTCCCTGGTTTAACGCCCGGTATTTATACCGTCTCGTTTTCATCTATTAGTTTCCAGCCTCATAAGATTAAAATCACTCTTTATGGCAGTCAATCCAAGATGATGATCGCCAGGTTGATTCCCGAAAAAGTCATTTCGAACCCTGTTCTGGTCTCGGCGTCACGGAAGCCGGAGAAAATCCTCGACGCGCCGGCGTCGGTAAGCGTGGTTGAAGCTCGGGAGATCGAGAAAAACATAGCTTTAACTCCCGGCGATCATGTCAAGGGACAGCCGGGCGTTGATAACGCCGCTACCGGGTTGAGTCAATCGAATATAGTTATACGCGGATTCAATAATGTATTCTCGGGCGCGCTTCTGGTACTGACCGATAACCGAATCGCCAGGGTGCCGTCGCTGCGATACAACGCCTATGGTTTCATCCCGGTTACCGACGATGATATCGAGCGGATCGAGATTGTTTCGGGTCCCGGTTCCGCCCTTTACGGCCCCAATTCCGCGTCGGGAATCATGCATATCATTACCAAATCGCCCTTTTCGTCCGAAGGCACGAATGTGAGTATCGGCGGAGGAGAAAGGAATTTGATTCTAATGTCGTTCCGCCACGCCGGAAGTTTAAAAAAAAGGTACGGATATAAAATTTCCGGGCGTTATTACGGCGGCGACGAATGGGAATCAACCGACCCATACGAACCCGATTCGGTCCGATTGTTCAGGCCGACGTTGGAAGGTCCTCGATATATCGGTCAATGGAGAGCAAACCGCCGCGATTTCGAGCTTGAGAAAATGTCCGTTGATATCAGAGGGGATGCGATCATCGGCGACGACGGTTATTTGATTGTCAACGGCGGGCTGAACAGGGCTAAGGGGATCGAATTGACAAGCCTCGGGGCGGCCCAGGCCGACGGCTGGACTTACCTTTACGCCCAAACACGATTCACCTACAAAGATCTTTTCATGCAGGCGTTTGTTAACGCCAGCGACGCGGGAGACACTTATCTATTGCGCACCGGGCAGATGATTATAGATAAATCGAAAGTCTATTGCGGGCAGATTCAGCATAAATACTCCTCGGGGGAACGGTTATCTTTTATTTACGGATTGGACGCTATCTATACCCGTCCCGAAACCGAATCGACAATCAATGGCCGAAACGAGGGCGACGACGATATTAATGAGTATGGAATATATCTTCAATCCGAATTCAAATTATCGGATCGAATAAAGTTGATCGGCGCAGGCAGAGCCGACAGGCACAATCGTCTCGAAGGTCTCATATTCTCGCCGAGGGCGGCGGCTTTATATCAGCCGAATCCGTACCAGAACTTCCGCCTTACTTACAATCGGGCGTATTCGACACCCAACAGCACTAACCTGTTTCTGGATATCTTGCAGGCCGACGACCCGTTCGGGGTAGGCTCAGGGTTCGAGCCGATTATCGGGTATTCCCCCGATATCGACGTTCGCGTGCAGGGGGTTCCCGAATCCGGTTTCCATTGGAGTTTCAACGGTAATGGACCGAGATTCAGATCGTCCTTCGCGCCGCTTGATCCGCGCGGGTTAAGCGAGTCCGATTATATTGATTTCAATGATCCGGTTTTCACTAACGTAATGTGGGATGCCGGACGGGAAGCGGTTATATCCGGATTCGAAACGATTATGACCGGGTTCGGGATCCCTCGGGAAACAGTCGACTCGTTAACGGCGTCCATGCAGGCAATAGCTCCGTCCGAATTGTCCGGGGTTAACAATGTTCTGGGTATTTATAATCCCGACAGCGGAACGTTCGACGCGGTTGATCCGGCGGATATCTCCGATATCGATCCCTTAAGACCGACATATACGAAAACGTTAGAGCTTGGCTATAAAGGGATGCTTTCCGACCGCTTCCAATTCAGCGTCGATCTTTATCGTACTGAAAAAAACGATTTTGTCGGGCCGCTGGCTATAGAGACTCCCAATGTTTTCCTCGATCGAGTTTCGCTTTCGGAATATCTGTTCGACATATTTACCGAGCTTCTGGCCGATCCGGGCAACGAGGAGCACGCGGCCGTCCTTGATGGTTTGGATGACCCGTCGCTGGGAGGCAATGGTAACGGCACAGCTATCGACGAGCTTACCAACATGTTTTCGCAGGGAGCCACCCGGATTCCCTTCGGTACGGTCAGCCCCGACGAGGCGTACGATCCGACCGCGGTTCTGGTCACATTCCGCAATTTCGGCGACATCACTTTATACGGCGCCGATATCGCGTTGATGATTCGATGCACATCTCAATTTAGCCTTGGAGGAAGCTACTCGTTTATCTCTAAAAACCTGTTCAGGAAATCAGCGGGCCAGCTTCATGATATTTATCTCAACTCTCCGAAACATAAAATGGCGTTTTATCTGAGATACTCTAACCGCGGTATCGGACTTGATATCAACAGCCGTATGAGATTTGTCGATTCTTTCGATATGTACGGACCGTTTGCAGGCACAAAGGTGGAATCGTATACCGTGGTCGATCTGAGCGCGGCTCTGGATTTTATCTACTCCGTAAAACTGAATTTGACAGTTCAAAACTTCTTCGATAACAAGCACTCGGAATTTGTCGGCGCGCCCAGGATCGGCAGGCTGGCGATACTTCGAGCTTCCCGGTTTTTTTAATTCCGAGTATAAGCTCCTCGGAAATAGCTCCGTGTGAGACGGGAACTTATAAAAAGCGGATAATCATTGCTATTTTCAGGATAAAATAGTATTTATTAAAAAATGAACCGTTTGGGCGAAGGGAATGTCATGAGAAATATGATCTTTCTACTTTGGATATCGTTGTTTCTGCTGGTTTCATCAACCGCGTATTCTCAATCAGCGAAACGTGCCGAAAGGAGCTACGATCCCGAAAAAGTAACCGTCACTCGCTGGCTCGACCCGACTACCAGGCCTATGACATACCAGGAATATATTCAAGGCAGAGATTTTGACGATACGCAAAAGATCGAGTTCATTCGGTCATCGTTGGTTGAGACCGATGATTACATTGATATTATCGTAAATGAGGATCTGTATTTGTCGATAGCGGGAGCGCTGGATACGTTTATGCTCGATCTTCAGGTAGAAGGATATACGATTAATCTATATACCGCCAATGAGACCTCATCCCCGGCCGCGTTGAGGGATATGATCAACCAGGACTGGCAGGATGATGATATTGCGGGTGTTCTATTTATCGGCGATCTCGCTGTCCCATGGTACGAAATGTATGAGCCGGATGACTGGGGTGGGAATCACGCGCAATTCCCCTGCGATCTTTATTTTATGGATTTGAACGGTTTCTGGGACGATACCGATCAGGATGGGATGTTCGACGTTCACACCGGATTGCTGGACGCGGATATCTGGGTGGGACGGCTGGTAGCTTCCACCATGAGTTATTACGGCGCCGACGAGGTTCAATTATTGAGGAATTATTTTCAGAAGAATCATAGTTTTCGTACAGGCGAGCTGCGCATGGATGACAAAGCCCTGGCCTTTATTGATAACGATTGGAACATGTTCGGGTGGGGTTATGACGTGGCCATGGCCTATCCCAGCACCGATTCGGTCGTCGATATTTTCGAAACCTCCCGCGATAATTATATCGACTTCCTTCGGCGATCGTCGGATAATCGCTACGAACATATCTTGATCTGCTCGCATTCATCGGCGTTCGCGCATTATATTTATTATAATCAAAATAATTATCAGCTATTTCATAATTACGAGATAGAATCGTTTATGATGCAGGCGTTTACCTACAATCTTTTCGCCTGCTCGAATTCCCGTTACGTTGAAGCCAATAATATGGGAGGCTGGTATCTTTTCGAATCGGAATACGGCCTGTTGACAGTTGGATGCACTAAAACCGGTTCCATGCTTTGCTTCGATGATTTCTACGCGCCGCTTGGCGAGGGCGCCACCTTTGGCGATGCCCTTCTGAGATGGGCTCAGATCAATATGGAAACATGTGCCGGCAGCTCCAGCCGGGCATGGTTTTACGGAATGTGTTTGCAGGGTGATCCCACGTTAAAACTTGCCAGGTTTCATGATCCAATCGGAGGTTGTGAGTATGTAACCGGCGATTTCAACGGCAGCGGCGATTTGAATATCGCCGATATCGTAGCCTCATTTTCAAGACTTAAAACCGGATCTCCCGAACCGGCCTTATTATGCGAATGTCCGTTGGGCAGCGGCGACGAGTGGGCGGTCGCCATGGATCTGAATAACTCGTGCGGGTTTAATATCGCCGATATTATAACCGCCTTCTCAAATCTGAAAACCGGCTTTCCCGAGCTCGCGCCCTGCGACGAGTGCCCGCCGATGTGATAATCGCTGATTTTAACCGGTTCAGTCGTTTGTTCGTCCGGCGAAAATTCGCCTGCGCTAATCTCTTTATTAAATTGACCGTTGAGGAGATTTTATTTAAATTGGTCATAACTCATTCAGTTCTTCGATAAACCGTGTAAACTGCGAGAGAAAAATGAAAATTGGATTATTAACGATCGTCGCGCTATTGCTGTCTTCCACAGCGCCAGCCCAGGATGTATCCAGGGATGATTTCAGACACGCCGAATGGAAAATGAAATCAAAGTACTATGAGAAACTTTCGGAAAGGCAAACAGGCCATATCGCTCTCAACCAGTCTGATTTCGATGTCCGATACTGGGAGCTCGATATCGATGTCACCGATATCGGCGGGCAGACTATCTCGGGCGCGGTTATCATGACTTCGGAATCGGTAATCGACGGTTTGATCTTGGCCGAGTACGATTTTCATTCCTCTATGACTGTCGATCAGGTAACCATGGACGGCAGTCCGGTTTCATATTCGCACGCCGGCGGTATTCTAACCATTACTTTAGATCAGACCTATAATACAGGCGACGAATTTACAACCGTCGTGTCGTACCACGGTCATCCGCCCGGCTCTTTCACATGGAACACTCACAGCGGCCAGCCGATAATCTCAACCCTGTCCGAGCCGGAGGGCGCAAGGGAGTGGTGGCCCTGCAAGGATATGCCCCACGATAAGGCCGATTCGGCTGATATTATTATTACGGTTCCGGATAACCTGGTGGCCACCTCGAATGGCGTCCTAATCAGCGATACCGACAACGGCGACGGCACCCGCACGTTTCACTGGAAAGAGTCCTATCCTATTACGACATACCTGATTTCGCTGGCCATCTCCAATTACCAGAGCTTCACCGATTGGTACACCCCTGATATCGGGGATCCGATGCCCATCATTAATTACGTGTACCCTGAAGATTACGCGGATGCTGTCGAGGATCTCAGTATCACCCCGCAGGTGATGGGTGTTTTTGCCGATATGTTCGGCGAATACCCATTCATAAACGAAAAATACGGACATTCGGAATTTCCCTGGGGCGGCGCTATGGAACATCAATGTAATACCAGCTACGGCGCGGTCCTGATCCGCGGAGATCACGCCTACGATTGGATTCTTATTCATGAACTGGCCCATCAATGGTTCGGCGATAAGATCACCTGTGATATCTGGCCCGATATCTGGATGAACGAAGGTTTTGCCTCGTATCTCGAGGCCCTGTATGAGGAGAATCAGTGGGGTTTCGACGCTTACCGGAATTACATGCTGTATATGAACAGTGTCAATGATCCCAGCGGCCCGATTTATGATCCCGGCTATCTATTCGACAGCAACACGGTTTATGATAAAGGTTCGTGGGTTTTGCACATGCTTCGCGCGGTGATGGGGGACCAGGCATTTTTCGACGGCATGTACGGTTACGCTAATCATCCCGATCATCAATACGGCACAATTACGACTCTCGAATTCCGGGATATAATGGCGGGGTATTACGGCGCGCCGCTGGATTGGTTTTTCGATGAATGGGTCTGGGGTGAGAACCGCCCCGAATACGAGTATTCGTGGCTGGACGAGGAAATCGGCGGCGGCCAGTACGAACTGTTTTTGCATATCGACCAGGTTCAGGGATTGCCCGCTCCGGAGATATTTACCATGCCGATTAAAATATATCCTTTTGTAAACGGCATCGAAACCGAAACGACAATTTGGAACAACAGCCGTGCCGCCGATTACAGAATTGTTGTCGACGGAAATGTCACGCAATTACAGCTCGATAAATACGATTGGATTCTCAAAGAAGTCAACCAGGTCGCTTATACGATGAACATCGTGACCACGGAGCTTCCCGAGATATATCTGGGTATAGAGTACGCGGCGCAGGTCGAGGCTCGCGGCGGCCAGCCTCCCTACCGGTTTGAAGTGGTCGCCGGGGATTTGCCCTCCGGACTCGTCCTCGATGAAGACACCGGATACATAACGGGTGTACCGGATGTCGAAGGAGAATCAGCGTTTACAATCCGCTGTACCGATTCCTCGGGTCCGATTCTATCCGATTCACAGGATTATAGCATGACAGTCTTTTGCGATTATGTTACCGGCGATTTTAACGGCAGCGGCGTATTCAACGTTGCCGATATCATAGAGGGATTTTCGAAGTTAAGAACCGGATCGCCCGAACCCGCCATTGAATGCGTTTGTCCTCCGGGGAGTGGAAATATATGGGCGGTAGCAATGGATGTTAATAATAGCTGTAGTTTCAACGTTGCCGATATTATCTCGGCATTTTCAAAGTTGAAAACCGGATCGCCGGATTTAGTTCCATGCGAGTATTGCCCGCCCCGGGAGCCATAGGCTGGCGATATTGCCGGGGGTTTGATGTCGATTCCGATGAAAATCGGCCAACTGCCGTCGGCGGGGTTCGCCTTATATCCGCTATTTAAGGTCGTCTCCGGTAGGGCAAAGGAGCTTACCGCCGGGAGCTGGGTGCTGTAAAAAATCACTCATTGAAATTCAAAACTTCCCGCCCCCGCTCCGTCAACTCATAATACGTATGATTCCGATGTTTAATCCATTTGTTTTTGGTAAATCCCTTGCGATACTGAATCATGGTCGGCTCGACACGGGCGAGCAATTTCAAATCGCGCAATTTCTTATGCCGTTCGAAAACGGCAGCGCGGTCGATCCCGGTATGCTTGGGGACAACAGCGGCGTAATCGACCCCCATTTTGTCATGATGGCGCAGGATGGCCAAATCGGTAACGTCGAGGGATTGATAAGCGGGATCATCGAGAGGGTTGAATTCAGGTGTAAAGGCAATGACCTCGTCCCATTCCAGGCTCACCAGCCGTTCCGGTTGGATGGAATTTAGATTTTCGCATCCGACGACATGGATCGAGATAATTCCGCTATCGGGCCTGAGGAACCCGGTTATCGCGTCATCGGGCGACGGTCTGCAGCATTTTGCCAGATTGTAATCGGGTTTGAGGTTAAGCTGATCGGTCATAAGGTAAATATAAGCGCGTATTGGTTTCTGGCAATAGCAATCCCATCGGGTGGCATGCTCTCACGGACATTTTGTCGGTGTGAGCATGTTCTCCGGCAAATCTCTACATGCTTATTTCAACCGGTGGTCGAAAAAAACATGCTACCCGATTAGCGGCTTAGTCACGATCAAATGGGGTGCAGCCTGATATAAGTGTGTGAAAAGCAATCATAACAGTGTTCGGTCAAGACAAGCGTATCCATGTCGACCCGCTCGACAATCAGCTCAAACGGGTAATTGTCGATAATTACAACATAAGCCGGGTCGTTCCAGACTTCCTTTATTTCGATTCTGAATCGTTCATAACAGGTTGTCGAATCATCGACCATTTCCCTGTACATGTGGTTGGTCCCGAAATCTACGGTCTTATCGTAACCGACGGAGTCGGGATAAATGTAATGCCCTGCGTATCTTCCATAAGAATAGATCCAGCCCCAATTGCCGTTCAGGACATCGGATATTCCCACCTCGGTCGGATCGCGTTCACAACTGTGTGTCATTAGACCGATCGCGACCAGGATAACGACTAAAATTCCTGTTCGTGGGCGTTTCAAGGAGACCATACGTAATTCCTCCTCCTGTAACCAAATGGTTTTCAGATAACGTCATTATATATACATAAAGGAGGGGCATTTATTCCATGTTTTAATTGCGTGCCCTCCCATCGGGTGGCATGCTCTCACCGATATTTCGTCGGTGTGAGCATGTCTTTTGGGACGCCCGCGCATGCTTATCCTCCGACCATCGGTCGGAGAAAAAGCAAGTCATCCAATCACGCCAAACCGCAAAGTCAGACGGAAATGTCTGACCTGCTCGTTGTCCTCAAATGGCTTGATAAAACCGTCGCCTATCGCTTATATTGGCCTCGACCGATTTTTTACGGAGGAGTGTTGAGCGAAAAAGAGCGGATTTTCAGGCTGACCAAATACGCCGCCTGCGCCGGCTGAGCGTCAAAACTCAGCAGGACTGAGCTGGCCCAGGTTCTGGGCGGTCTGAAAAAACAGAAATTCGATAACGTGTTAGTCGGCATGGATCTTTTCGATGATGCCGGGGTTGTGAAACTGTCTGAGGATCAGGCGATAGTGACCACTGTGGATTTTTTCACCCCGGTTGTCGATGATCCTTTCGATTTCGGGGCCATAGCCGCGGCCAACTCGCTTTCGGATATATACGCCATGGGGGCACGTCCGTTAGCGGCGATAAATATCGTCGGATTCCCGGAAAAGGAATTGCCTCTGTCCGTCCTTCAAAAGATAATCGAGGGAGGTCTTTTTGTCGCCAACGATGCCGGGATTCCCATTGTCGGCGGGCATACGGTGAAATCGCCGGAGCCGTTTTACGGGTTGTCGATCACCGGAATGGTCGAGCCGAACCGAATTCTGACCAATGCCGCCGCCGGAGAGGGGGATTCGCTTTACCTGACCAAACCTCTGGGAAGCGGTCTGATTACGACGGGATTGAAAAACGATAAGGCCTCTCCTGATGTGCTGGCAAAAGCTGTCGCCATTATGAAAGAACTCAATCGTTTGGCGTCAGAGGCGGTAAGGGCGGTCACGGCTGACAAGACCGGGTATAATTGCGCCGTCACCGATATTTCCGGCTACGGTTTTTTGGGTCATCTGTTTGAGATGTTGCATGCCTCCGGCAGGTCTGCCGAGATCGATTATTCCAGTATTCCCTTGATGTCGGGCGCGATGGAACTTGCCCGCCAGGACGCTTTTCCCGGCGGGAGCCGGTCAAACTTACTGAGCGTAGAGCCGGATATGTTTTGGGACGGTGATTTCGAAAAATATGAAAAGCTGATTCTCTCCGACGCGCAAACGTCGGGAGGGCTGTTGATAGCGGTAAGATCTGACCTGGCGGAGAAACTGGAATCGGAAATGTCAGCGCGGAATGTAAATTTCGCGAAGATCGGGAAAATAATAGAAAGGGCCGAATGGCGGGTAAGGGTGACAAAAAGCTGAAACTCTCCGATTTCCCGAGCATATCATCGGTTTTGGAGGACGACCGCCTGAAACCTTTGATAAAGGAGTATTCTTTCCCGTTTGTCTCATCGGAGGTAAAAAAGATCGCTTCCGAAATGAAAAAAAATATCAAAAAGGGGAAAGCGGTTCCGCGTATAGAGAATATTATAGTCGAAATTAAACGTGTTTTTGGAAAGATCGAAACAGACATGCTTCATACGGTGATCAACGGTACCGGTGTTATATTACATACCAATCTCGGGCGATCGCCTATCGATCCCGATATTTTCGATAGCCTGCGTGACGCTGTCTGCGGATACTCCAATCTTGAATTCGATCTGGAGAAGAATAAGAGATCGAAAAGGGGCACGGTCGCCGGGCGGTTGATCGCCGCGATCGCCGGCGCCGATTCGGGATTGATGGTCAACAATAACGCCTCGTCGGTTTACCTGATAGTGGCAAACCTCGCCACCGGCAAGGAAGTTATAATCTCCCGTGGTCAATTGGTTCAGATCGGCGGCGGGTTCAGGATACCGGAAATAATCGAGCGAACCGGCGCGAAACTCAAAGAGATCGGAACCACGAATAAAACGTCGCTTACCGATTACCGCAAAGCGATCAACAAAAATACCGGCCTGATATTGATAGTCCACAAAAGCAATTTCATCCAGAAAGGTTTCACCGAGGAGCCGGAGGTTTCGAAAATCGTGGAGCTGGCAAAACAGAAAAGAATAACTGTTTGCTACGATCTCGGATCGGGTCTCCTGCCGATGGATAGCAAACGCGCGCCGTCGGACGAACCTGATATCAAAACGGCGGTACGTACCGGCGCCGACCTTGTCTGTTTCTCAGGCGATAAGCTTTTAGGCGGTCCCCAGGCGGGATTGATAGTCGGCAAAAAAAGATATGTATCGGCGCTTTTGAAAGATCCTCTGTACCGTGTAGTCCGTCCCGACAAATTAACCATAGGATTGATGGAAGGTACGCTTCTGAAATATGCCGGGGGCAAAGTCGATAGCTTGTGCCGGTCTATAGCCTCGATATCCGTTGATAATTTAAAAAAACGCGCCGATAAGATAGTCGCTGAGATAGATAACTCCAGATTAACAACAATCGATTTGAAAAGTTCATTCGGCGGAGGATCCTTGCCGGAGTACGAATTTTCGAGTGTCGGATTGAAGATATCCGGGAACGGTTTGGCTATTTCTGAAAAACTTCGGGACTTCGCCGTTCCGATCATAGTAAGAACCGCTTCGTCCGGAGTAAAGATAGACTTGCGAACAGTACTGCCCCGGCAGGATAAAATACTTATCGACGCTATAAGATCATGTTTGTAATAGGTACAGCGGGCCATATCGATCACGGCAAATCTGCGCTGGTTCTGAAAATGACCGGCATCGATCCGGATCGTTTGCCCGAGGAGAAAGAACGGGGCATGACTATCGATCTCGGTTTCGCCTGGCTCGATCTGCCATCGGGAAGATCGATCGGGCTTGTGGATGTTCCGGGTCATGAGCGGTTTGTCAGGAATATGGTGGCCGGTGTAGGCGGGATCGACGCAGTCATATTCGTGGTTGCCGCGGATGACGGCTGGATGCCACAATCCGACGAGCATTTCGGCATTATCAAGCTATTGGGGGTAAAAACCGGGCTGGTCGCGTTGACCAAGAAAGATCTGGTCGATGATGAAATGCTCGAGCTTCAGATAGATGATATCCGCGGCCATCTCAAAGGAAGCGTTTTGGAAAACAACCCCATCATCCCCGTTTCGAGCGTTACCGGCGAGGGTGTGGCCGAGATTCCAAACGCCCTCGACTCACTTCTAACCGATAACCTGCAAAGACCTGATATCGGGGCGGCTCGGCTTTTTATCGACCGCAAGTTTACCATACAGGGCATGGGTACGGTGGTTACCGGTACGTTGTTGGAAGGCGAATTAAAGCTCGATCAACAGGTGGAACTGCAGCCGTCGGGGAAAATAGCGAGAATACGTAAATTGCAGACGCATAAAAAAGAAATCGAAATCGCGGCTCCGGGAAGCAGAGTGGCGGTGAACCTGGCCGGCATAGAGAAAAGCGAGGTCAACAGGGGCATGGCTATCTGCGCATCCGGGACAGTTAACCCCACGCCGAAAATCGCCTGCGAAATCAGACTTCTGGAAAATTCGAAATATCCGCTGAAGAACAGCTCTGAAATCTCGTTTCTTCTGGGCACCGCCGATATTATCGCTCGCGTTTATCTACTTGAAACGGATCTTTTAAAACCGGGAGAGAAATCACTTGCCAGGATAAATCTAAAAAATCCGGTCGCGGCCAAGTTCGGGGATCAGTTTATTTTGCGACGAATAAGCCCGCAGGATACGATTGGCGGCGGTGTCGTACTGGACACCGAAACATTCGCAGGCAGGAAGGATAAGAAACTTCAGATCCGCGTTTTGGAGGAAAGACGCGATCTACTGCCCGAATCGATTGTCTTGTCGGATCTGGTAAAAAATATAAAAATCTCAAAACCCGGGCTTTTTAAAAACCTCCCTTTTTCACGAGGATCACTCGACGACGCTATAAAAGATCTCTCCGATAAGGGTGTTATTCTGGATTCGGGTGACGAGATTATCTCCAGGCAATTTCTGGAGAAATTCATCCAGCCCGCGAGAGAGCTGCTGGAAAAAGATCACCGGTCGCGTCCCTGGGCCGACGGTATAGACCCGGGCCTGCTGGCTAAAAAGTTGAAAATCAGCCCGGATCGGCTGCCTGAAATAATAGATTACCTGATTTCGTCAGGAGAGATAGCCAAGGAAAAGGGGCTTTTAAAAAGACCGGATCATAAGGCGAAATTGAAGCCGGAGCAACAAACTTTGCGGGGGAGATTAAGCGCCAGGCTGTCGGCAAGTCCGTTGAGCGCTCCGTTGAGGAAGGAGTTTATCGACGAGGACCCGCGATATGAAGTCGTAATCGATTTTCTTTGCGATAGGGGGGAATTGATAGAGCTTAAAGGGGGAATTCTTTTCACGACAAAAGATTTCTCCGCGATATCCGAAAACGTGAGGGAGTTATTGAAAAAAACAGGCAAAGCGAAAGCGTCGGATATAAAATCGCATCTTAACACAAGCCGGAAATATGTAATTCCGCTTCTGGAACGGCTCGACCAAATCGGCGTTACAATCCGCGAAGGAGATTATCGTATTTTAGGTAAGGGATAATCTCGGTTTGATATGATGAGTAATAAATCTGTTTTTATAAACGGCAAATTTTATACCCCCGGGAAAAAGAACCATATCGAGGCGCTGGCCGTGGAGAACGGTGTTATTACCGAAACAGGGAGCAATGTAAAACTAAAACCTCTGGCCAAACGCGGATACAAAGTTATCGATCTTAAAAAAAGGTGCGTCGTACCCGGCATGATCGATTCGCATCTTCATATGCTGGGATTGGGAAACCAGTTCAGCCGGGTCAACCTCGACGGTATCGATTCCCTTGACGGAATAAGAAAAATACTGAAAAAAGCGGCCGTCAAATTGAAAAAAGATCAATGGCTTCGAGGACGCGGCTGGGATAAAAACCTCTGGGGCGAAGATTTTCCCGATAGGACTATTCTCGACGATATCACCGACAGACCCATCGCTTTAAACAGCAAAGACGGCCATCTCATCTGGGTAAATTCGGCGGCCTTGAAAATATGCGGGATTACTAAACGAACGGCCGAGCCCTCGGGGGGAATGATACTCAGAGATTCATCGGGCGAACCGACCGGCATACTGCAGGAGAACGCGGCGAACCTGGTGACGGATAAGATTCCGCCTCAATCGTATTATGAGAAGATGGAGGCTATACAGGCCGCCCAGAAACATCTTTTAAAATTGGGAATTATCGGTGTCGGTGATTGCGATACGCGCCCGACACTGATTTCCGAATACAAAGAGCTTGAGAAAAGCGGAAAACTTCATCTGAGGGTTTTCAAGATGATCGACCCCGATGATCTCGAATTCGCCGATAAATACAATCTCCGAACCGGCAGGGGAACCGAACATTTCAGAATAGGATGTGTCAAACTGTTCGCCGACGGCGCTCTCGGGTCACAGACCGCTTACATGTTCAAGCCCTTTATCAGGTCGAAAGGGAATATCGGTATCGAGACGTTAACGCCGGCCCAGCTTGACGATTTCGTTTTCAGGGCGGAGAAAATCGGAATATCGGTGGCGACCCACGCCATAGGAGATAAAGCCATCTTCCAGGTTCTCCGGGCATACTCAAAGGTAGCCTCCCGGTATGCCGAAAGAGGCTTGAAACTGAGAATAGAACATGCCCAGATACTTCGCAAAAAAGATATCCCGCTATTCGTTAAATACGGAGTGATCGCTTCCATGCAGCCGATCCACGCGACATCGGATCGCGATATCTCCGATAGATACCTCGGGGCGCGAGCGCGGTACGCTTATCCGTTCAAAACGCTTTTACAAGCGGGAGCGACACTTGCTTTCGGTTCCGACGCGCCTATCGAGACCGCTGATCCATTCGCCGGAATCCATGCCGCGGTTACCAGAAAGAGAGCGGGCGAATCCCGCAAGGCATGGTATCCGGAGGAAAAGCTCACCGTTCGGCAGGCTTTGCAGGCTTATACCGCAGGCGCGGCGGCCGCCTGTTGTTTCGACGATATCACCGGGGAAATAACTGTGGGGAAAAGAGCCGATTTTGTGGTTGTTTCAGATGATATTTTCAAAATCGGGTCGGATAAGATTCATCAGATTAAAGCGCTTGCCACGGTAATTGACGGGAAGATCGTTTACGGTAGGAAAAACCTTTAGCCATGGCTAATTCGATTAGTCTTGACATAATTGCCGCTTGAAACGTATTATTCTAATATGAGATATCTATTAACATCGATCATGCTGGCTCTGTTATCGACAACGATTTTTGCCCAGGACGATCTCGAAATCGGCGCCCCTAAAAGGGTGGTAACCGTAATGAATATCCAATCGGCTATCGGCCCTGTGACGGTCAGGGAGATCAAGGACGGTATCCGTCGCTCGATAAAACTCGACGCCCAGGCGTTTATCGTGACATTGGACACACCCGGCGGCAATATCGAATCGACCTGGGATATCATCCAGGAGATTCTGGCCTCGAATATCCCGGTCGTTATCTATGTTTACCCGCCTGGATCGCGGGCGGCGTCGGCGGGCGTTTATATCTCGTATGCCGCGCATATTTCGGCCATGGCTCCGCAGACCAATATCGGCTCGGCGCATCCGGTGGCCATGGGCGGGGCCGAGATAGATTCCACGTTATCCGAGAAGATCACCAACGACGCTGTCGCAAAGATCAAGACGCTGGCCAAAAAGCGTGGACGGAATATCGAGTGGGGGGAAGAAGCGGTGAGGCAATCGGTATCGATCACCGAGTTCGAGGCTCTGGAGATGAACGTGATCGACTATGTCGCCGAGGATATCACCGATCTATTGGAGCAGATGGATCAGGATTCGGTGGAATTGATTACCGGGCCTGTTATTTTAAACACGGCTGACGCTGAGACTATCGAATTGAAGGTCGGTTACGCCAACGAGATTCTGGAGATAATCTCCGATCCGAATATCGCCTATATCCTGATGACCATCGGCATGCTGGGATTATATTTCGAATTCTCCAATCCGGGGGCCGTATTACCGGGAGTAATCGGGGGGATCGCCTTAATATTAGCCCTGTTTTCTTTCCAGGCCTTGCCGATCCGTTTTGCCGGAGTCCTTTTCATACTCCTGGCGTTGACACTGTTTTTGCTCGAGGTAAAAATCGCGAGTCATGGTATACTTGGAGGTGGTGGCGTGCTTAGCTTATTTTTCGGTTCATTGATGCTGGTAAACGACGCGGAGTTTCCTTATAAGGGGATATCTCTTTCGGTAATCATTCCGACCGTGATGGTTTTCACCGCTTTTTTCTTTCTGGCCGCCTATTTTTCGGTTCGCGCGCATAAACGTAAAGTTGCCACCGGGGAGAAAGGGATTGTGGGCGAGATCGGCGTCGCTAAATCGCCGGTCAACGCCGACGGCGGTTCGGTATTTATTCATGGCGAGTACTGGAAAGCTGTTTCCGAAGTTTCTATCAAGGCAGGAATAAAAATTCGTGTGGTCGATATTAACAGAATGGAACTTAAAGTAGAAGAAATTTGATTTGAAAACACAGGGAGGATGATATGGAACAGCAGGTATCCAACTTATTTCCATTCATAATTATTATAATCCTGGGGTTATTTATCCTGGGAAACGCCGTCAGGGTTTTAAAAGAGTACGAACGCGGAGTGATTTTCAGACTGGGTCGTTTGATCGGAGCTAAAGGCCCTGGCCTTATTTTGCTGATTCCCATAGTCGATAAAATGGTAAAAGTCAGCCTGCGTACCGTCCCCATGGACGTTCCCCCGCAAGATATAATTACCAAAGACAACGTAACGGTCAAGGTCAACGCCGTAGCTTATTTTCGGGTCATGGAACCGACCAAGGCGATTGTCGATGTCGAGGATTATTTCGAGGCGACATCGCTGATTGCCCAGACGTCTCTGCGCTCGATCCTCGGCCAGGTGGAGCTTGACGACCTTCTCTCGAATCGCGAAAAGATAAACTCGGAGCTGCAGAAGATTATCGACGAACAAACCGAGCCCTGGGGTGTCAAGGTGAGCGTTGTCGAGGTTAAGAATGTCGATCTGCCGCAGGAGATGCAGAGAGCGATCGCCAAACAGGCCGAGGCCGAACGTGAACGCCGCGCCAAAATCATCCACGCCGAGGGCGAATTGCAGGCGTCTGAAAAGATCCATAAGGCCGCCGTGATTCTTGGTCAGACCCCGGTCGGCATACAGCTTCGTTATTTGCAGACGTTGGTGGAAATTTCCTCCGAGAAAAACTCGACCACTTTATTCCCGATCCCCATAGATTTGATAAAGCCGTTTCTGGAAAAGCAACTGAAGTCGGAATAAGGATAGCGAAGGGAATTCAAAATTGATAATGAGCGGTCGGGTGGCTTCACCCGGCCGCTCTTCTTATATATAAATAAAGTGTCGGGTCGGGCGACCCGAAACCACGGGAACCACGTCATCGCGAGGAGTCGAACGAAGTGAGACGACGTGGCGATCTATTTTTATGCGTTAAGATGGAGTCCATTGGTACGGACGACATCCTGATGCTCGGAATGTCAGGATGTCATATTCACTCCCTCCTGACACAATTCCCGAATATAGTTCGACATCTCACGGATTATTCGTTGAATGCCCACTCCATTTACAATATTCCTTCTTTTTTGATTTTCATCAAATACTTTTCATTCAAATTCGCTTATATATCCGTCGAAAGTAAACAAGGATAGTTCGGGAAAAGGAGTAAATCGGATGATCCGCGGGGTAAAAGGTTGGAAATCATATTTCACATACGGGCATAAGCTGAGAAAATTAATCCAGTACGGGTTTTTGTTGACCATACTCTTAATCGGTGTTCAGTTTTATTTCTGGTACAGGCATTTCATCACCGGCGGCGCGTCGATGGAACTCTCCCGGCCGCCCGGCGTGGAGGGATTCCTGCCGCTCTCGGCCCTGATGAACATCAAGTATTGGATCATTACGGGGATCTTCAACGATATCCATCCATCGTCAACAGTGATTCTCATGGCGGTACTGCTGGGAAGTCTGATCTTCAAGAAGAGTTTCTGCGGGTTTATCTGCCCCGTGGGATTAATCTCCGAGTGGGTCTGGAAATTAAGCCATAAAGTTTTCGGCAAAAAAGCGTCGGCCCCCTGGGGATGGCGTGTGCCGAAATGGATCGATTATCCGCTTCGGTCGTTGAAATATCTTCTGCTGGCGTTTTTCGTCAATGCTATCCTGATCGGGATGAACTCCAATGCCCTCGGCGCCTTTATCAATTCCCCATACAACAAAATCGCCGATATCAAAATGCTTCTCTTTTTTACGGAGATGACTCAATTCACGTTCGGGGTAATACTGCTTCTCGTTGTCGTTTCGCTGTTTATCGCCAATTTTTGGTGCCGCTATCTCTGTCCCTATGGCGCGCTTCTGGGCGTGTTAGGATTCTTAAGCCCGGTGAAAATACGCCGCAAAATCGAGACATGCACCGATTGTCTTGCCTGCACCCGGGTTTGTCCGGCCATGATCAAGGTCCACAAGGAAACGGTCGTGCGCTCCGACGAGTGTATGGGGTGTCTGGCATGTGTCGACGTTTGCCCGGTGGTGAATACGCTCGAGCCGGTAGTTGCTGGCATTAAAAAGCCGATTTCCGGACGATCATTCGCTATCGGCGTGGTCGCCATATTCTTAGCCTTCTACATCGCCGCGCTGGCCACCGGCCACTGGCAGAATAATATCTCCAAAGACGAGTATCTGTATCATATCGGGAATATGCACAAAATGGACTATGGCCATCCCGGCGAGCGGTAAGAACCAGTAGATCCGTCAGGATGGAGTTCCGTTATACGAAACGGCATCCTGATGGTCCTTGGTGTCAGGATGTCATTTCATTCCATCCTGACACATCAATTAACGGGACTCCTCGCGATGACGATTATCTATCAAAAATAATTTTCATGTGCGGTCAAGTCTCCGTACTTGACCGCCAGTATTCGTCAAGTGCGGATATCTGACGACACTTTCCTGGTTGCTAAGCTCCTGCTTAGTAACCTCGGAATGCGGCAACCAAGCAGAGCTTTGTTGCCAGTATAAATTATATTTTCCTGTTGTAGGGGCGTATTGCAATACGCCCTTACGATGATATCATTAAAACTTGGCGTTTCTGGGCGATCTCGGGAACGGGACGACGTCGCGGATATTGGCCATCCCCGACATGTACATCAATACACGGGCGAATCCCAATCCGAAACCGGCATGCGGGCAGGTGCCGTAACGGCGAAGATCATAATACCACCGGATACTCTCTTCCTTCACCCCGAAAAGCTCCACCTGCTTTTTGAGAACGTCAAGCCGTTCCTCTCTCTGGCTTCCGCCGATAATCTCGCCGATCTGCGGGACTAAAACATCCACCGCGGCGACTGTTTTTTCGTCGTCGTTGAGCCGCATGTAAAACGCCTTGATATTCAGCGGATAATCGCGAACCATCACCGGGGCTTTCAAATGCTCCTCGCAGAGGTAACGTTCATGCTCGGCCTGTAACCCCACTCCCCATTCGACCGGGAACTCGAATTTCTTTTTTGCCTTTTTTAAAATCTCGATGGCCTCGGTGTAAGTGATTATCTCGAATTTGGAATTGACCATCGATTCGAGCGTCTCGATCCTGTCTTTAGAGATCCATTTGTTGAAAAACTCCATCTCTTCGGAGCAGTTGTCGAGGGCATACTTGAAAAGATAGAGGATGAATTCCCCGGCAATACGCATATCCTCGTCGAGATCGCAAAAGGCCATCTCCGGCTCGATCATCCAGAATTCCGAAAGGTGTCTCGATGTGTTCGAATTCTCGGCCCGGAATGTTGGTGCGAACGTGTAAACGTCGCCCAGCGCCGTGGCCATTATCTCCGCCTCTAACTGCCCGGAGACTGTCAGGAACGTTTGCTGGCCGAAAAAGTCCTTGTCGTAATCGACCTGCCCGTCGGCCATGGGGATATTATTCAAATCGAACGTGGTAACCCAAAACTGCTCGCCCGCTCCCTCGGCGTCCGTAGCGGTGATCATGGGAGAATGGATATAGTAAAATCCGCGTTCCTGGAAAAACTTGTGAACGGCGTACGAGATCTTACTTCGAAATCGGCTTATCGCGCCGAATGTGTTGGTGCGGGGGCGAAGATGCGCTATTTCGCGCAGGTATTCGAACGAATGACGTTTTTTCTGCAGCGGATATTCCGGATCACTTTCGCCCACCAGTTGAAACTCTTTTGCCATAAGCTCGATTTTGTGTTTCCGGTCGGGTACCGGGATAAGATCGCCGACCAGCCGCACCGCCGCGCCGAGTTTGGCCTTTTCCAAATCGGGAAAATTGTCGGGATTCTCAAATACGATTTGCAGGTTGGCAAGGCAACTGCCGTCGTTGATTTCGAGGAATGTCAAATTCGATGAGTCGCGCCGGGTGCGCACCCAGCCCATGATGATGACGTCGCTGGCCGACTCGTCCGGTCTGGCCAGAATCGCGTTTATTTTCGTTCGCTTGAAGTAATCCACAGTTCTCCCTTCGGATGCGATATATATTATTTATCGAAAAAAAGCAACAAGAGTATGGGGGGGATGAAATCGTTCGTGGCGGCGAGGTTCCCTCGCCCACTCCGTCATCATGAGGAGTCCCGCCCTCCCTTTGGGAGAGAAGGAACGACGTAATGATCTGAGGTAATGACTTGCGTATAGATCCTTACGTCCCGATTAAAAATCGGGACTCAGGATGACGCGGTGGAACTGTTTCGGGAATCGCGATTTCCGAAACACCGGCAAAATGACCGCAACGATATTCTATCACACAAATATCCTTTTTCCGCCTTTTCAGCCATCTCGCCAATCCGCCCCTAAATGGAGAATTGGCTTGACGATAACGGGAAATCCTATTAATTTCCGCCATTGTGAAAGTGGACTTCAGGAAGATTGAGCCTGAGGGGTCGGTGTTTGCCTATTCGGAGCTGTCCGATGAACTCGATTTGTCGGTTGAAGGGACGGGGTTCCCCGAGCCGATAGAGGTCGAGATTTCGGTCAATAAGACCGGGGATGAGTTGATTTTACAGGGAACGGTCGTAACAAAGGTGGAGGTGGAATGCTCCCGGTGCCTGGAGAATTTCGAATCGGAAGTCAAATCAAGGCTTCAGTTTGTGATCCAGCTATTAGAAATCAGCCAGCCGCAGGATTCCGACGATGACGATTATGTCATTTTGCCGAAAACAACTCAGGAATACGATATCGGCCAGCGGGTCAGGGAAGCGATTTTACTGGAACTTCCATTAAAACCGCTTTGTTCTGAAACCTGTTTGGGCTTATGCTCCATGTGCGGAATCAATCTGAACGAATCCGATTGCGACTGCACACCGGATAAAGCCGACGAGAGATGGGATTCTTTAAAACAGCTTTTCGATGATTAGGAAATAATTAACCGGCGGGCGCTAAGTTGACCGCCAAAAATGAAATAAGAGGAAAGAAATGGCATTACCCAAAAGACGCCACTCCAAAGCCAGGGGCGCGAAACGCAGAACTAACTGGAAACTGAGCAAACCGAATGTCATTGAATGCCCCCATTGCCATGAGCCGAGGCTTCCGCATCAGATTTGCCCGAGCTGTGGATGGTATAAGGGTCGAGAAGTGGTGGCTGTGACCGAGTCCAAATAATGACCGAAACGGGCAAAATCAGAATTGCCATAGACGCGATGGGAGGCGATCACGCCCCCTTTTCCATAGTAGACGGAGCGGTACAGGCGCAAAAGGCTTACAGTAATAAAGTAGCTATCACGCTCGTAGGCGATAAAACCTGTATCGAAAAAGAGCTGACTACTCTCGGCGCTGTCGATTCGAATATCAGAATCGTTCATTGCGGCGAGGTTATCGGTATGGGCGACGAGCCCGCCGAATCCGTTCGTAAGAAAAAGAACTCGTCGATAGTGGTTGGAATGGAGCTGCAGAAAAAGGGGGAATGCGACGCTTTCATATCCGCGGGCAACACAGGCGCGGTAATGGCGGCATCACTTCTGATTCTCGGCAGGCTCAAAGGTGTAAATCGCCCGGCGATAGGGACATTATTCCCCAGCGAAAAGGGGAAATCGCTGGTATTGGACGTCGGCGCCAATTCCGATTGCAAAGCTGTCAACCTTTACCAGTTCGCGATAATGGGATCGATCTATTTCTCTCACATGTTTTCCAGCAAGAATCCAACCGTCGGGTTATTATCCATCGGCGAGGAGAAATCGAAAGGGAACGAACTGACCGTAGAATCGCATAAAATGATATCCGGCGCTGATTTGAACTTCATCGGCAATCTCGAGGGCCGGGATATTTTAAAGGGCAAAGCCGACGTTGTTGTCTGCGACGGATTCGTCGGGAATATCATCCTAAAATTCGCCGAGTCTATCAATAGCTTTTTCAAGGAATCGATTCGCCGCAAGATCAAGGTAAATCCTTTCGCCCAGCTCGGGGCGTTATTGATGAAATCGGCATTCAAGGATCTGAAAAAGAATCTTGATTATACCGAATACGGCGGCGCTCCTCTTCTGGGAATAAACGGGGTCTCTATAATATGTCACGGCGGATCATCGGGCAAGGCTATCAGAAACGCCGTGGTTATGGCTAAGACAATGGTTACGGAAAACGTGAACAATCATATTGAACAAAGAGTAAAAACAAACGGTGATTTAAAACCGACGCCAGAAATAAGGTAGCATAATGAATAGATTCGCCAGAATTACGGGAACCGGATCGGCCGCTCCCGATAATATATTGACAAACCGCGACCTTGAGAAAATGGTCGATACTTCGGATGAATGGATAATCGCCAGAACGGGAATTAAGGAACGCAGAATCGCTCCCCCCGGAGCGGCGTCCTCCGATTATGCCCTGGCCGCCTCTCTTAAAGCGCTGGAGATGGCCGGTATCACAGCTAAAGACCTGGATCTGATTTTGCTCGGCACGGTTACTCCCGACTCTCCGCTGCCGTCGACAGCATGTATTCTCCAGCATAAACTCGGCGCGACAAACGCCGGAGTGGTGGACCTGGTGGCGGCATGTTCGGGATTTATCTATGGTATCGCGTTCGCCAGATCGATGATTATCACCGGGCAGATGGATAATATCCTGGTGATCGGGGTTGAGACCCTTTCACGGATAGTCAATTGGAAGGATAGAGACACATGCGTGTTGTTCGGTGACGGCGCGGGCGCGGCTGTGGTTAGCGTGTCGGATAAACCCGGCGGCATTATGGATACTTTTCTTAAAGCCGACGGTTCCTTAAGCCATCTGCTGGAGGTTCCCGCGGGCGGAGGACGCAAGCCATTAGGGCCGGATAATATCAACAACGGCGATAGGTATATTCGTATGGAAGGGCAGGGTGTTTTTAAAGCGGCGGTTAAGGCTATGGGTGATGCTGCCACAAAGATCATAGCGAGAACAGGTATAACTTCAGATGATATCGATTTGATGATCCCTCATCAGGCCAATATCAGGATTATCGAGGCGACCGCCAAGCGAATTAAACTTCCCATGGACAGGGTTTTCGTTAATATTCAAAAATATGGCAATACGTCAGCGGCCTCCGTGCCGATCGCTCTTGACGAAGCGGTTCGCGAGGGACGTATAAATCCGGGCGATAATATAGTGCTGGTCGCGTTCGGCGCCGGTTTTACGTGGGGCTCCGCCCTTATAGAGTGGTGATATGAAAAAAGTCGTTTTTTTATTTCCTGGTCAGGCTTCTCAATATGTCGGCATGGCAAGGGAATTGCACGAGAATTTCGACCGGGTGAAAAAGCTTTTCGCGGCCGCGGCCGATATTCTCGGATACGATCTGGCCGAGGTTTGTTTCAACGGCCCCGAGGAGAAACTCAAGCGGACAGCCTATACTCAGCCTGCGGTTTTCGTCCATTCATGCGCCATAGATATCGTTTTGAAAGAAAGCGGCATAGCGCCGGATACCGCGGCGGGGCATTCCCTGGGGGAATATTCAGCGCTGGTTTGCGCCGGTGTTTTGAGTTTCGAATCGGCAATGAAGGCTATCGCCGTCAGAAGCGCCGAGATGCAGAAGGATTGCGATGATAATCCGGGTACTATGGCCGCGATTATAGGAATGGATTTCGAGAAGATTATAGAGATTTTACGGGATATGCCGGGGATTTCGGTGCCCGCCAACTATAATTCCCCCGGCCAGGTTGTTATAGCTGGAGAGGTTTCGGCAATCGATGATGCTTGCGCCCGATTGAAAGAAGCGGGGGCGAAACGGGCGATAGGTATCCCGGTGGGCGGAGCTTATCATTCCCCCCTGATGGATAGATCATCGGAGATTATGAAAGATTATATCTATGAGGAGCTGAGTTTTTCACGGTTCTCTTTCCCGGTCTATTCCAATGTCTCCGCCCAGGCTGTTGACGATCCTATGCGATTCAAAGAATTGCTCTCGAAGCAGATATCCAACCCGGTGCTCTGGTATCCGATTATTAAAAATATGTATGATAGCGGTTTCCGTCGTTTTGTTGAGATCGGTCCCGGGAAAGTTCTTCAGGGATTAGTGAAAAAATCGGTTAAAGATCCGGAGTTGGAATACGACGGTATCGATACATTTGAGCATCTTGATAATTTTCTAAAGGAAAAGGTTCTTTCTGTATGAGCGACGGAAAAAAGATCGCGATGGTTACGGGGTCTGCCCGGGGAATCGGGTTGGCTATAGCGAAGAAACTTGCCGATAGCGGTTGTTCCATAGTAATTTCCGATATTCTCGCGGATGCCGCCGAGGATTCGGCGTCGAAACTGCGATCGAACGGAGTTGACGCGGCGGCTGTTTCCGGTGACGTTTCTAATCAGGATGATGTGGATAATATGTTCAAGCAGGCTGTTGAGAAATTCGGATCGGTTGATATCCTGGTAAACAATGCCGGTCTGGCCAGGGATAATTTTATCATGCGCATGAATGAGAAAGATTGGGACCTGGTCATGAACGTCAACTTAAAAGGCGCTTTTTTCTGTACAAAAGCGGCGTCACGGCTGATGATGAAAAAGCGTTGGGGGAGAATAGTGAATATCTCGTCGGTAGTGGGTGTAATGGGGAATGCTGGACAGGCAAACTATTCGGCCTCCAAAGCGGGGTTGATCGGCTTGACTAAATCGTCGGCAAAAGAACTTGCCGGGCGGAATATTACTGTCAACGCCGTTGCTCCAGGATATATTCAGACCGAGATGACTGAGAAACTGCCGGAGGCGGCGAAGGAGGGTTTTTTATCGGTGATACCGCTTAAAAGACCGGGTACGCCCGATGATGTCGCGGGAGTCGTATCTTTCCTGGCCTCGGATCTGGCCGAGTATATCACCGGCCAGGTAATACACTGCGACGGCGGCATGGTAATGTAAATTGGAAATGGATAGTAGATAAAGAAATAATCAGGAGGAAAAAAAATGGCATCCATCGAGGAGAGAGTTAAAGAAATAATCGCCGAAAATCTTGGCGTGGATTCGGAGAAGGTCAAGGAAGAAGCGTCGTTTGTTGACGATCTGGACGCCGATTCGCTGGATCAGGTTGAATTGATTCTCGCGTTAGAAGAGGAATTCGACTGCACCATTCCCGAAGAAGACGCGTCAAAAATTACAACGGTCGGTGAGGCGGTCGGGTACATAAATAAGCACCTTGAAAAGGGTGGAGGAGAGTAAAATCTGTGGCTCGCAGGGTTGTAATTACCGGAATCGGCCTCATAACGCCTTTGGGCGATAATATTGACGAGTTCTGGAATAATATTGTCGGCGGGAAATCGGGCGTCGGGTATGTAACGAAATTCGATACTAAGGAGCTGCCTTCAAATATCGCGGCGGAGATAAAAGATTTCAATTTCGATGACTTCATTGATAAAAAGCAGGCAAAGAGAATGGATCTTTCGCAGCAGTACGCCGTAGTGGCCGCGGGAAAGGCCTTGAACGATTCCGGGATCGATCTTCAATCGGCCGACCTCGAAAGAGCCGGGGTGGTTATCGGATCCGGCATCGGCGGCTTGCGAACTTTTGAAAACCAGCATACGATACTGCTTCAAAAAAGCCCTTCGAAGGTTTCGCCCTTTTTCATTCCTATGATGATCGCGGATATGGCTTCCGGGCTAGTAAGTATTCATTACGGTTTCAGAGGCCCCAATTACGCCACGGTTTCGGCCTGTGCGTCGTCGGGCCACGCCATGGCCGACGCCTTGATGATGATTCAGAGAGGGACGTCGGATATGATGATCGCCGGCGGCGCGGAAGCGTCGGTTACGATAACGTCATACGCCGGTTTCTGCTCAGCCAAGGCTCTCTCGAAACGCAACGACGAACCAGAGCGGGCAAGCCGGCCTTTTGACGCTGATCGCGATGGTTTTGTTCTGGGCGAGGGCGCCGCTCTGTTCCTGATCGAGGAGCTCGAGCACGCGAAAGCGAGAAACGCGAAAATTTACGCGGAGATCGGAGGATTCGGGATGTCCGCGGACGCCTATCATATGACCGCTCCCGCGCCCGATGGCAACGGGGCCGCCAGAAGTATGGTAGCCGCTCTTACCGATGCGGGAGTGGAGCCGGAGGAAATCGATTATATCAACGCTCATGGAACGTCAACGGAATTAGGCGATATCGCCGAGACCCAGGCAATTAAATCGGTGTTCGGGGATCACGCTTACAAGATACCGGTCAATTCAACGAAATCGATGATCGGGCATCTTCTCGGAGCGGCCGGGGCGGTGGAGATCGTCGCTACCTTGTTACAGATGAAGAAGGGCAGGTTACATCCTACGATTAACCTCGATACGCCCGATCCGCAATGCGATCTGGATTATGTTCCGAACACAGCTCGGGACGCTAAGATCAGTTGCGCAATTTCCAATTCATTCGGTTTCGGAGGGCATAACATCTCGATTCTATTGAGAAAACTATCTGAAAATTAATGAGTTTTTCATTCTTCAAAAGGTTTTTCGACGGTTCCGATAATAAGTTCGATGAAATCGAGAAGATTATCGGATACAGTTTTTCCAACGGGGAACTTCTGAAACGAGCCTTATCTCATCGCTCGAGCGTGGAAGATGAACCGTCCAACGAGCGCCTGGAGCATCTTGGCGACGCCGTTCTGGGACTTGTGGTTTCCGAGTTTCTATTCAATAAATTTCCGGAGATGGATGAAGGCGAGTTAACCAAGCTGAAGGCATCATTGGTAAACGAAGCTGTGCTCTGGAAGGTCGCGGGTAAATTCAAACTCGGCGAGTTTATATTCTTGAGTAAGGAAGAGGAGAAATCGGGCGGACGTAATAAACCTTCAATTGTCTCCGACGCTATAGAAGCGCTTTTAGGGGCGATTTATCTCGACGGCGGCCTGGGGGCTGTCAGGAAATTTATCGAGCGGTTTATCTTGAGTGATTTTGAAAACCTGGCCAATGATAAAGCGACATATAATTACAAAGGCGAGCTTCTCGAGATGATACAGGGGCGGGGGTTGGGAATGCCAAGGTACGAGATTCTCGAAGAAAACGGTCCCGATCATATGAAGATATTCGATATCGCCGTTTCCGTTGACGGAATCCAGTATGGCGACGGAAGAGGTTCGACCAAGAAAGAAGCGGAGCAAAAAGCCGCTAAAATGGCTCTTGAATTGTTAGAGAAAAAAAGTAACCAGCCGGCGATCGATTGACAACGGTTGCCGGGGATAGATTTGGATCTTTGGCCGCATCAGGCGGCCGCGTGTGAGGAGATAATGAAAATAGCTGTTTTGGTCAAACAAACCCCTCAACTTTCCGAGGTTAGCTGGGGTGACGATGGTCTCGGATGGCCGGATAATGTTCTTGCGGTTAACCCTTTCGATGAATACGCCGTTGAGGAGGCCATTAGAATCAAGGAGAAAACCGGCGGGACCGCGATCGCCATTACCCTCGGAAGCCCCGATACGGTATCGGTGCTGAAAGACGTTTTGGCGTTGGGAATCGATGAAGCTTATCATATTCAATCTGATAATTACTCGTCGTCCGATCCCCAGAATAACGCCATGGCCCTGGCGGCCTGTATTCGAAAAATAGGGGATATAGATCTCGTGCTAACCGGCAAAAGCGCCTCGGACGATGATTCCGGGCTGGTCGGCCCGGCGGTCGCCGCTCACCTGGATTGGCCGCAAATAAGTTATATAAAGAAAATCGATAAAATCAATGACTCCGTTATTGTCGCCTGGCGCAGTACCGATACGGGTCATGATGTTGTAGAATCATCGTTGCCGGCTTTGTGCTCGGTGGTAAAGGAGATAAACGAACCCCGGTTGCCATCGTTGAAAGGTAAGATGAGAGCCAAGAAAGCGGAGATCACAAGTTTCACCCTTCAGGATTTAGGCGTTGAACCGGCGCCGACAATAGAGATCAAATCGATCGACGCTCCTCCGTCGAGACCCTTAGGAGAAATCATTCAGGGCGAACCGGATGAGGCCGTGGAAACGCTTTGCCAAAAACTTAAAGACGATAAATTGATCTAAGATATTTCGATCTTAAGATCCCCGAGCGGCCTCCCCGGAGGTCGCTTAGATTGTTGACAAAGTAAAACGGCTGGAAAGCCCGGGCTATTACAATTATTAGTTTCATATCCCCCTAATAGTCGGGACTTTTCGATTAGATCCCGATATTCGAAATTTTATTAATAATCCCTTGATAGCAACGCTTTGTCAACGCCTCCGAGCGGCCTCTTCGGAGGCCGTTTTCTTTATCTGGCTATCTATCAGCAAGTTAAATGCGGGTCAGGACAGTAAGCATAAATTCTGTTGTCAAAAAATATCATTCTATTATATTGTGTTGTAGAAATTCGTAACACTTAGGATGGTTTTGGGAAAAGTAGCGAATAGATATAGGTTGATTCGAAAACTAGGGGCGGGATCGATGGGTGAGGTTTACCTGGCCCTGGATCAGCGAGAGAATAGAGATATCTGCCTGAAGATCTTTAAGCGGGGAATCTCCGGTTCGGAGCGGGAAATAACCGATGAGTTTTCTCTACTGACTGATTTTCACCATCCAAGCTTAATCACCGTTTATGATTATGGCATTGACCGGGAAGTCGGTCATTATTATACGATGGAATATATCTCGGGCGGAGATCTTTCTACCGTTATTCCGTTAAAGCCCGATGATTTTTTCGAAGCGGCGTTTTCGTTGTGCGCGGCGCTGGATTATATACATGGCCGGGGGGTAATTCACGGCGATCTGAAACCATCGAATATTCTACGCGCTAACGAAGGCGGGTATAAAATCGCCGATTTCGGTTTATCGTTTATTCACAAAGGTCTTTCACCGGCATCGTCGTCGGGAACCGCCGCTTTTATTTCCCCGGAAGTTTTAAGAAAAGAATCGGTATCACCCCGTTCCGATATTTATTCGTTGGGGCTTTTGTTCTACGAGATGATATTCGGTCAGCCTCTTTACCTCGGGACCGCTGGTGAAATCATAGGCCGAAAGCTATCCGGAAAGAATCCGTCCTTTAAAATTCCCGAATCCCACGGCGGCTCCGATTTCGAATCGATACTAAAAAAAATGATCGGCGGAATTCCTGAGCAGAGATTCCGATCGGCCGCCGAGATCGCCGACCTGATCCGTGAATTCCACAGCGGAAAAGGTAATTATTCGATGGTGGAAACGGCGGTGCCCGAAACGGGCGAGTTTGTAGGACGAGAGGCCGAGATCGGATGGTTTGAAGAGGGGTTGGAATCGTATGATCGCCAGGGTTTTCTTTACTTCATCGGGGGTGATTCGGGAGTCGGCAAAAGCCGCCTCTTAGACCAATTCCGCGTTCGGGCGCAAATAAAGGGTATCCGCTTTTATAAGAGCGTCTGCAGGGAGGGCAATCTCAAACCTCTCGCCCCCGTTCTCGAGATCCTCGGTTATTTATTCTCCGAACTCGATCCGGGGATGAAACTTTTTTCGTCTTACGGCCCCGATCTGAAAAAACTCTTCCCCGAAAAGTACCCGGATTTAACCAAGGCGATATGGGAACCGAGCGACGCCGATATCAAATCGGGACGACGGCGATTATTCGATAACCTCCTGCGTTACCTGGACGATCTCGGAGGCGATCAGAGGATTATACTGGCCATAGAGGATCTTCATTGGGCCGATACCGATACTCTCGATTTCCTGGAGTTTTTCGGAGCTAATTCAGCCGCCGCCAGGAAAACATTTGTTGTCTGTAGCGGACGAACGTCTTCCGAGGATTCGGATCTTGCCTCCCTGTTCGATAGCGTTTCCCGTAATGTCATCCTGGAGCCTGCCGACCGCGATTTATGGCCGGAATATTTACACGGCTTTTTAGGGCAAAGAGATTTGCCCGAATCGTTCTCCGACAAGCTATATGAGGAAACGGGGGGGAATTTCCTTTTTGCCGAGGAAATCATTAAGGAACTGGCATCGGAGGGATTTCTTGTTCGTCGAAGAGGCGAGTGGACGGTTGCCGGGGGTTGGGAGCACAATATAAAAATACCGCCGGACATTACACCTTTGATCGATCGGCGGTTGGATAAGCTGAGCATCCCTCAGAAAAAAATGGCAGGCATTGCCGCTGTTCTCGGACGAGCGTTCTATGATGACGAGATTCTCGAGCTTTCGGGAATACCCGAAGGGTTTGAGATTATAGAGGATCTGATAGGGAGTGGAGTTTTTAAAAGAGCGGTAGCCGGGTTGGATGAGAAAGTTTATTTTGTCCATTTGCAGTTGAAGCGCGCCGTGGAGAAGTCTCTGCCTTTAGAGGAGAGCGCCCGATGGCACAATCGAATCGCGGATTTCTATAAAGCGAGGGGCGAGGACGAGGAATTCCTCGGGCGGCATTACGCCCTTGCCGGAAAACATCGCGAGGGATTCGATTATCTTGTCGCGGCGGCCGGAAAGGCGGAAAGGATATTCGCCTATAAACAATCATCGGACCTGTTTAAAAGCGCTCGACGCTGCGCCCTCGAACTGCCGGAATCGCCGGAGAGAAATAAACGGCTCTTCACGGTCAATCTCGGGGTGGGTAAGGCTCTGAATTATATCTCCCCGCCGGACGCGTCGGAGTATTTAAGCCGCGCCGCCCGCCTTGCCGAGGAAGAGCTTGCCGATAAGTCGCTGGCATCCGACGCTCTCATAGCGGCTGGAATAAACAGCCTTCATTTGGGGAAAAACGACGCGGCCCTGGATTTATTGAACTCCGGATTATCGCTGGCCGTGGAATCGAACGAGGTTAAGCTTCAGGGCGAGGCCTGTGTCGGCCTGGGATTCGTTCATGATAAAATGGGCAAGCTCGACGAGGCTAACAACGCCTATTTACAGGCATTAGATCTTTTTGCCGGGATTGATTTTCCGGAGGGCTCCTGCAGGGTATTAAACTACCTGGGCATAACCCGCAAGCGACGGGGCGATCTCGACGGCGCCGAGGATTTCTATCGTCGGGCGCTCTCCATTTGCCGTGAACGGGATTTCAAGTGGTCGGCCATGAATCTGTATGGCAACCTCGGCAATCTATACTCGGCGAAGGGGGATTACCGGAAAGCGAAGGAACATTATCTGCTCTCTCTCGAAATTTCGCGGGAGATTTCAGATCGCCGAATCGAAAGCGTAAACCTGCTCAATACCGGGCATATATTCAATCAACTCGGAGAAATCGATTCCGCTGAGAAGATTTTCTTCGAAGCCCTGGAGAAACAGCGGGCACTGGGAGATAAAAGCTCGGAGGCCATCACTCTTAACAATCTCGGTTTTCTCTATTTCAGAAAGGGCGAAATAAAGAATTCCCTGGATTATTATCAGAAGGGCCTCGATCTCAGCCGAGTTATCGACCAGCCCAGGGTGGAATTGGCTAACCTTATCGGAATAGCCGAGGACAGAGCGGCCATCGCCGATTTTAATAACGCGTTATCGGTCGCGGAGAAAGCGTCGAAATTAGCCGGGGAAATCAACGATATCGAGCAACAGGCCGCGATAATGCCTATTCTCGCCGAGGTTTTATATCAACTGGGGGAGAAGCAAAAGGCGATCGATACCCTGAAGATGTTTTTTAAGTTGTCGCCGGATATAGGCGAATCGAGGCAGAGAATAAAAGCTTTACTTCTGGCGGAACTATTGGCTGAAGAGAACGATTTCGGCCGGGATATCTTTTCGGGAATTAAGGATATCGTCGAATCCGAATCATTCCTCGGCGCGATAGCCATACGCTTCCGGGCCGAAAGCGAGTCGCTAAGTGAAAAGTCCAGCTTAAGCGCGGAGATCCGGCTCGGGCGTATCGATGACGCTATTTGGAAAGCGGGGCATAATCATCTCCACGCTGAGGTGATTCGCTTGACGGCCGTCAAGATCCGGCTTCTCCGAAAAACCGAGGAACCATTCGAGGCGTCTCGTCAGGAGGACAGGCTTTCGGAGAAGATCGCCCGATTTACAGCCGGTCTCGATAATGATGTGAAAAATAATTTCGTTTCGTTTTTGGAATTATCCGAAAGTGAAAAAGGGGAAGAGAGATCGAAGATGGACAAAGTCAACCGCGAGGAAAGGCTCGAGGTCCTTTTCAGGGTAGCCCGCACTATCAATACTATTAGAGAAAGCGATCCGTTGTTGAACAAAATTATGGATCTCGCTGTGGAGACGTTGGCGGCCGAGCGGGGATTCATCATGCTCTATATTTCCGACGATCGATCCGGGTCGAGCGACGGGAACCTCGAGCCGGTAGTAGCCAGGAATCTCGAGCGGGAGGATATTCTGGGGGAGAAAACCATATCCCGCTCCAGCGCTCTCGAGGTCGCCGAAACCGGCAAGCCGATGTTATTGAGCCGTACCGACGATGATCTCTCGGGACGTCAATCGGTGGTCGATTTTCGAATATCATCGATCTTATGCGTTCCGCTGACAGTTAAGGGAAAAATCCTGGGGATCGTTTATATCGATAGCCGTTCGGGAGCCGTTTTCAACGATGACGACCTCGAATTCCTATCGAGTTTCGCCGATCTGGCCGCCATCGCTATCGAAAACGCCCGCTTAACGGAGAGGCTCGAGGAAAAAACAGTTTATTTGCAAAAACAGGTCGAGTCGATCTGGGATTTCGGGAATATCATAGGACGTTCGTCCCCTATGCAAAGGGTCTTTCGCATGGCCGAATCCGTTGCCGATACCGATGTCAATGTGGTGATCACCGGCGAATCGGGAACAGGCAAAGAGCTATTGGCCCGGGCGGTCCATTACGCCGGCAAGAGAAAAAACGCGCGGTTTCAACCGGTGGATTGCGGAGCGTTGACCGAGACGTTGCTGGAATCCGAACTGTTCGGATATGTAAAAGGAGCGTTTACCGGAGCGGCAGCGGACCATGCGGGTTTGTTCGAGGTCGCCGAGGGAGGAGCGATATTCTTGGATGAGGTAACCAATACCAGCGGAAATTTCCAGGCCAGGCTGCTTCGCGTCTTACAGGAAAACGAAATCCGGCGAGTGGGCGATACCAGAACAAGACCTATCGACGTTAGAGTGATCGCCGCGAGCAATAAAAATCTCGAGGATGAAGTACGCGCCGGGAATTTCCGGGAGGATCTTTATTATAGGCTGAACGTTGTTAATATTCACATCCCGCCGCTGCGCGAGAGAAGGGAGGATATACCGGTACTGGCCGGATATTTCCTTAAAAATATCTGCGCGAAAATGAAAGTCCCCGAAAAAGTATTTTCTTCCGAGACTATCGATAAGATGATGCTTTATTCATGGCCGGGAAACGTAAGGCAGTTAGAGAACATTTGCGAGAGAGCGGTTATTTTTTCAAAAAGCGACACGATCGGACCGGAAAATCTTCCGCCGGAAATAAAATCGGCCCGCTCCCCCGCCGATGAGAACGCCCTATCATCGATCCCCGCGACAAAATCGGAATTGAAGGCCGCCAAAACGGAAATAGATCGAATATTCATAATGGGGGTATTACGAAAGACCGGAGGTAATGTGATGAAAGCGGCGGCGTTATCCGGCATGGATCGATCCCAATTGCATCACATGATAAATAAATTGGGGCTGGATACATCCTCTTTTAAAAAGTAGACTGAAAGAGTCTGCGAGATTGCCTAAAAACACCTTGCGTTTCTTAAGATATTTGACTATAATTATAACCGGATGAATGGTATTTGGCGCATAACGGCCTTAACCGTGGTTCTTTTCTCAACGTCATTATACGCGGCCGACCAGGGAGTTATTTCCGGGTGGGTGCGAAATGACGGAGAATCGAAAGGTATTCAAGACGCGGTTGTGTATATTTACGGAATCGACGGCGAGGTATCGGATTCCGCGTATACGCGGCCCGACGGATGGTTTGAAAAATCCGTCTTTTCCGGCGAGTACCTTGTCTCGGCTGAGAAAGGGAATTATATCAGGGAGTTTTACCCCGGGGAATTCGCTAAATCCGAGGCGACCAGCATAACGGTTTATCCCGGTCAGAATATCACTATCTCCTTCGCTCTCGAACGCGGGGGATGGATAGGCGGTGTATTCGAGTTAAGGGACGATGGTAATTGCAGGGGGCTGGTAATTGCCATAAAGATCGATCAACCGGATGTCGGCTGGTACAGAAGCGTCAGCCTCGAGGGTTCCTTCCCGAGAAACTACGCTGTCTGCGGTTTGATTCCCGGAACCTATAAGATTATGGCTCAAGCCACCGACAAGAGCACCGTATATTACCCCGGCGTGGATAATTTTGACGAAGCCGCCACGGTAAATGTAGTTCGGAACGAGGGTGTGCCCGATATCTCTTTCTCTATGGAATCCGCGGGTTCCGGCTGCGTTTTCGGCAGGGTTATTGACGCTGAGACCGGGGAAGGATTAGCGGCGGTACCGATATTCGCTTATCAGTGGCGAGATTTCCTGGATGACCCCAACCTGAAAATGACATCCACGGAAATCGATGGCAGTTTTCATATGCAGCTATCATCGGGAACGTACTATCTCTATGCTTACTGTGAGGATTATATTCCCGGTTCGGGAAATGTTACCGTTTATTACGATGATAAGCTGGATCCATTATACGCCGATCCCCTTACCGTTGACGAGGGGAATACCATAGATAATATAGAATTCGCGTTCGATTTTTCGAATTCCTATAACCTGTCGATTTCCGGAAGCGTTTACGATAAACAAACCGGCGAGGGATTAGGCGGAGTTTCGGTCGAAGCGATCGATTATTTCACGGGGGAAACGATTAATTCATCGGTTTCCATAAGCAACGGCGAGTTTTCAATCGACAATTTATCCTCGGGTTCATTCCTGATAATGTTTTCGGAAATGAATGTGATCCCTTATTTTTACCGCCAAACCGAGACCTGGCAAAACGCCGAGGTAATAGAGCTTATCACCAGTTTCCGGGGAATCCAGACTGAGGCCATAACTCAGGATTACGGCAATCTCGGTCTGGCTATCGCGGGCAGGGTTACTCATCAGCGAGGGCCCCTTAACGGCGCCCGTATTTACGCGTATCTTGTCGGGGAAGATCGTCCTACCTCCTATGCCGAGACCAATGCCTCCGGCGAATATACCATGATTAGAGGTTTGGTCCCCGGCTCTTACACCGTGGTGTGCGACCTGTTCGGTTTCGATTTTCAACAGTATCCCGATATGGTTACTTTGGATCTTCTGGATAATCCGTTTGAAGTCGATATCGATTTCCATCTCGATCAGCCTACAACCGGGGTAAGCGAAAAAATCAAGCTTCCTCAAAAGATAAGTGTTTTAGCGAACTACCCGAATCCGTATAACGCGCAGACCACGATTCAGATTTACTCGGGCTACGCGGATTCCAGAAATATAAACATCTTTGTTTTCGATATTCTCGGTAGAAATGTGGGATTGAAAAAGGCGATCTTAAACCCCGGCATGAATCATATAATTTGGGGTCTCGATAATTTCAATCAAGCTGTAAGCTCGGGAGTCTATTTTTACAGGGTAAGCGATATCGATCGTACGTACCGCATGTTATTACTCAAGTAGCGCTCGGTAAAAAAGCCTTGACATATATTCCAAACCGAGTAAATTATTGTAATAGTGGGAGACTTGCAAAGGCCTTGCCGCAATTTGCAGGAGCTTGCACATTATTTGTCAGGATGTTAAGGAGAGGATACAAAAAATCCGTTGTTGTTGAGGATAACTTGATTAGAATCAATGACTTTAGGATACCGTCCTTGAGTTCCGCGTATGTGCCTTTGTCATAATAATCCAGGTACGTCGCGGCATATATTTTGCGTTTAAATCTACCGGTTTGGTACTTTGACAAACGAAGATTATTTGAATTTCGCCTTTACACCTGACCTGTCCGCGGCGGCGAATATGGGTCTCGATGATACCCTTGGCCAAAATTATCCATTTTCGGTCCCCACAATCAGATTTTTTACCTGGAAGACATATTCTATCAGTCTCGGACACAATCAAATACCCGAAAAACGGTTAATTTTGAATCTTTGTAATAGAGACGGTATTTCGGTTGTGCGCAGGCCGACTGGAGGCAAAGAGCTTTTGCATGGTGATGATCTCTGTTACAGCGTTTTATGGCCGATCGATGATTCCGGGATCGCTGTCGAGGCCGGGCGGCTATTCGCCGGGATTAATGACGTCCTGACGGCCGGCTTGAGAAAATTGGGTGTTAAAGCGTTCTGGAAAAAAGAGCTTGCCCGACAGGGCGCGGGAAAGGGGCCATGTTTCCTGCAGGTAGATCGGGGCGAAATTACGGCAAGAGGCAAAAAATTAATTGCCTCAGCGCAACGGGTTTTCGATAGGGTTATTTTACAGCAGGGTTCGATGCCGTTGCGGAAATCGTCGATAAATCTGGCCGGCTATTTACGAGCCGGCAATCGCGATCGGATCGAGCGTCTGCTTGAATCCAGCTCGACCTCCTTTTTCGAAAATATCGATGAAACAATTTCTGTTAACTCGATTGTTAACGCTTTTAAAGGTGAGTTCGAGAATTCGTTCGGCCTGGAGTCGAATCCGATTGAGGATTACCTTGTTAAGAGGATTAGTGTTTTTGCAAAGTAGAATCAATAAACAAGAGGATTTATTAGTTTTAAATCAGGGAGGTGATAAGGAAAACAACTTGATAATGTGAAAAAGTTTTAACTATTTAGTCTGTAGGAGTTCACAAATGAGAAAAATCTTACTTTTAACCGTTCTTGCTTTAGCTTTTGGCGTTACATTTGTCATGGCAGGCAACGTAAACGGCCCGAGGATTGAAAATCATGTTCTGCTTACCGGTGAAGAACCGTTGGAGGGTATCGCGATTCCGTGGAATCCCGATCTCATCACCGATTCTCCTGGTATTGTGATCGGCACAACCGAATATGATTATCAGACCAACGGTTCTACCGGCAATAGAGCGGTAACCGACGCTCAGGGCGGTACTCATTTCGTATGGATGAAAGGAAGCGGCGGAAGCTTCCCGCCCAGTCAAAGGGCTGTTTATTTCAACTATGTAGATAACATGGGCAACTGGCTTGTTCCCGAGGAAGGCCAGAATATCTCCCAGGTCAACGGCGACGGTTACACGCAGATCAGCCAGACCAACGATAACCGCGCTTCCGTGGCCTATCATTCCAGCGGCTCCGACTTCTTAGTATATGCCGAGGATTATTTTCCGGGAATGGGCATCTTCTCATATTTCGATCCTCCCGATATGCTGGTTGCTCGCTGTTACTGGCCATATTTGACTGTTGATCGCAATAACAATATCCATATCGTCGGTTGTGAAAACACCACTACCGAACAGGCCATAGGATATACGAGATCCACCGACGGCGGTGATACCTGGTCGCGCATACAACCGGTCGACACGCTCATGGTTATCTCCCAGAATGTGGTCAGCAGTCCCGTTTCGGATAAGGTCGCCATAGTTTATGCTCATCCCCGCGAATACGGAAACCAGTGGTACAACGACATCTATTATATCGAATCCGAGGACGGTTTGACATGGGACTGGCGCAACGACAAATTAAACGTTACTGATTACGGTTCCGGCGAGGAAACATTCTGGGCATACACCGATCTCGCGGCTGTTTACGATTACAACGACAACCTAAATATCATTTGGAACGCTTTAGTGGTTAGCGGCGATTCTCTTTTTTACCCGGTCCATCTGATTCACTACAGCAGCGGTTCGGGTATGATGACCACCGTCGAAATGTCCCCCGAGGAATGGCCTGATACCGGCTGTGAAACCGGCGCCTGGAACCTCCAGATTGCCAAGATGTCCCTGGGAGTTAACGAGGCGACTAACGCCCTTTACGCTGTTTATACCGCATTCGACCCCGAGGATTGCTCGGCGGGGGGGCAATATAGCGGTTGGGCTAACGGCGATATTTACATGAATTATTCGGTCGATGGCGGCGCCAGTTGGAGCGCGGCTGAGAATATGACCGATTCGCAAACCCCCGGCTGTTCCCCCGGCGAGTGTGATTCCGATCATTGGTCATCTCTGGCTGATAACGTGGACGACTACCTGCATATCATTTACATAAACGATAAGGACGCTGGCGGCGTTCCGCAGGATGATCCCCAGGAAGGCGAAGTAACCGTTAATCCGATTATGTATCTGCAGATTGAGAATCCTATTACGGCGATTGACGAAGGCCCGAGCGCCCCGGAAACCTTCACACTTACCCAGAACTATCCGAATCCGTTCAATGCCAAAACGAATATCACCTTTAATCTCGAAACCGAATCCGACGTCAAGATTTCGGTGTTCGATATCACTGGCGCGAAGGTTACCACTCTTGTTGACGGTCGCATGATCGCCGGCGAGCATACGGTCAACTGGGATGCTGAAAAAGTCGCTTCGGGCGTGTACTACTACAGCCTGAAAACAAATGGCGAGGAATCGACAAGGAAGATGACTCTTCTGAAGTAATCGATTCGCTATTTTCGCAAAACTAAATCGGGGTCTTTAAAAGGCCCCGATTTTTTGTATCCGTTAATTAAATATAGAGTTAGCGGTTATGGCAATTCCGGCTGTCGGAGGATGTTTTTCATAATGGATTTGTATTGACATATTTGAAATTGTTAATTTATTTGTATAGGATGAGGGTTGCCGGAAACCTTCGTATCAATACAACAGAAAATGGAGGTCGATTTACCATGAAGAAAATGTTATGTCTGATTAGTATCCTTATAATAGTCTCTCCGGTTTTCGGGCAATATTGCGATCCGCCCGGGGAGTTCGTGGGGGAAACCGGATACCCGGTGCAATCGTCGGGAGTGGCGGCCAACAGGATCGCTTACGATAGCCAGGGCGGCGCGCATATTACCTGGATGGCCGGAACATCGATATTCGAAAGAGGCGTCAGGTTCAATTTCCGCGACGAAACCGGGCAATGGGTTTCAAGCGACGGTCTGCCCGTTAACGAGGTCAATGGCGCCGGTTATCCGACTCTAGCCTTAACCGCCGATAATACCGCCGCGGTCGCTTACCATAATATGAGCAACGGGTATATCAATCTCGCGGTAGACGCTTTTCGGGGCATGGGGATTTTCGAGTTTTTCGATCCGCCCGATAATATGCCCGACGGCAATAACGCTTTCTGGCCCCAGGTAGCGATATCGACAAACGGCGACATTCATATTATCATGGTCGAACATACACAGGAACAGGGCGAATATCCGTCGATTCTCTATAGCCGATCCGAAAACGGCGGCTCGACCTGGACCGATCCCGTTGTGGCGGCGGAAGTCGCTTTGCTTAACGGTATTATTACGGCGTCGTCCGACGGCAAGGTCGCGATCCTGTTTTTAAATCCGGTTATCAGCGGCGAATTCAGCCAGGTCAAAAACGATGTCTGCTTTTATGTTTCCGACGATGGCCGCGATTGGGATTTCAGAGACCCGACTTTCATCACCGATTACGGCAACGACGAGCTTGAGGTTTACTGCCCCTGGGGTTTCGACGCGGTTTTCGATAACGAGGGCAACCTGAACGCCACGTGGGTTACCGGGCATATTGATGATGACGGCTATTTTATCGACGAGGTGACAGGCCTAAAGCATTACTCCACCGGGAACTACGTAGGATTCCAGATCGCCGAATCGTTGGATCCTGTGCTGGATTGCATATACGGAGCGGTGACTCTGCCCATATCGGTACCGAGCATTTCAATCGGAACATATCCCGGTACGGATGTGGAGACGATTCAGGTTACTTATATCGGCTACGATGAAACCGACGCGTCGGCCGAGGGCGAATGTATGGGCGATATCTATATCGTTTATGGTTGGGAAAACGGTATACTCTGGGACGAACCTCACAATCTGACCCAGACGCATTCCCCTGACTGCGCTCCCGGCGATTGCCTCTCGGAGAATTTCGCGTCCACGGCCGAAGCGATATCCGATTCGGTTCATCTGACTTATGTCATGCAAAAGCGCGGCGAAGACGTTATGGATACGATTTATTATATGCCCGTAGCGATTCCAGAAGTAACCGGTGTTCAAGATGATGATAACCGTGTGCCCGAGTCATTTTTGTTGCTTGGAAACTACCCAAATCCATTCAACAATCATACAACGATAGAGTTCGAGTTGGCGAAAGGGACGGAAGCTAAGCTGACCGTCTACGACATCACCGGCGCCTTGGTCGAGATCCTCCATGATGGCTACCTGGAATCGGGGAGGCAATCGATAGCTTGGAATGCCGAGAAGGTAGCCTCGGGAGCGTATTTCTACAAGCTGGCCGCGGCCGAGGGTTTGCAAATCAGGAAAATGATCTTGCTGAAGTGACACTATGACAGCCATATTTAGCATGTTGATTATTCTCGAATATGCGTTATATTGTAATCTGAAGCGGGTTAACCGATAGCGTGGGCAACAAGAACGCGCTTTCGACGTATTTGAAAATAGAGAATCATAGTAAAATAGGAGCGCGAAAATGAAGAAAACGTTAATGATGCTGCCGATCCTGATAACGGTATTGGCTGTCTCGGCCTATTCGGCGGATAATATCGGACCGAAGATGGGAAATCTGCCCGTAATGATAGGCAACGAGCCGTTACCGGATGTCTCGGGCAATCCGTCCCAGCCGGGAGTTATCACCGATTCGCCGGGAGAAATAGTCGGATGGACACAGTACGATTACCAGACCAACGGTTCCACCGGCCGCAGGATAGTCCTCGATTCGCAGGGCGGGGCGCATTTCGCCTGGATGAACGGAACCTCCTATCCGGACGACAGGGAAGTCGATTTTAATTTTGTCGACGCTAACGGCAACTGGCTTGTCCCAGAGCAGGGCGTTACAGTGTCACAGCAAAACGGCGCGGGATATGTTCAGCTCGGGATGACAAGCGACGACCGGGCGGCGGTGGCATACCATCAATGGATGGTAGCCGATTATGTCGTACTGGCTATGGACAATTTCCCCGGTATGGGAATATTCTCCTATTTCGATCCTCCCGATATGCTGGTTGAACGCTGTTACTGGCCATATTTGACTGTTGATCGCAACGATAATATTCATATCGTCGGTTGTGAAAACCCTGCCGAGGGCGAACAGGCCATAGGATACACGAGATCCACCGACGGCGGTGATACCTGGTCGCGCATACAGCCGGTCGACACGCTCATGGTTATCTCCCAGAATGTGGTCAGCAGTCCCGTTTCGGATAAGGTCGCCATAGTTTATACTCATCCTCGTGATTACCTATCCCAGTGGTACAACGACATCTATTATATCGAATCCGAGGACGGCTTGTCATGGGACTGGATCGACGGCAAAGTAAACGTTACTGATTACGGTTCCGGCGAGGAAACATTCTGGGCATACACCGATCTCGCGGCTGTTTACGATTACAACGACAACCTCAATATCATCTGGAACGCGCTTGTGGCTGTTGATGATGACCTCTATTATCCGGTCCATCTGATTCACTTCAGCAGCGGTTCGGGTATGATGACCACTATCGAAATGTCCCCCGAGGAATGGCCTGATGCCGGCTGTGAAACCGGCGCCTGGAACCTCCAGATTGCCAAGATGTCCCTGGCGGTCCAGGAGGGAACCAACGCTCTTTACTCTGTTTATACCGCATTCGACCCCGAAGATTGTTCGGTCGGCGGTTTTGCCAATGGCGATATTTACATGAATTATTCGGTCGATGGGGGCGCCAGCTGGAGCGCGGCTGAGAATATGACTGATTCGCAAACCCCCGGCTGTTCCGTTGGCAACTGCGATTCTGACCACTGGTCGACGGTTGCGGAGAGAGTGGACGAAAGTCTGCATATTGTATATACAAATGACAAGGACGCAGGGGGAATTCCGCAAACGGAGGGTTCCGCCACCGACAATCCGATTATGTATCTCGCTTATCCGCTCGGTCCACTGAGTGTAGAAAATGGCCTAAGGGTACCAGAACATTTCACGTTAGCACAGAATTATCCTAATCCTTTTAACGCTCAAACCACTATCGAATTTGAACTCAAAGAGGCCATGATCGTGGAGCTGGCGGTTTACGATGTCACCGGCGCCAAAACGGCTGAACTATATAATGGTAATCTCGACGCGGGAACCCATTTAGTGAATTGGGACGCCGAGGATGTCGCCTCCGGGGTATACTATTACACACTCTCAACCGATAGCGAAACCCGGACAAGAAAAATGATATTGCTCAAATAAATAGAAGACAAAGCGAAAACTCAAAAGCCGGATCGAATCCGGCTTTTTTTTACCCGCCGGGGAATAGATAGATCAGTAGTTTGTATATATCTCGGAAGCGAGACGGTTTGAGGGAGAGGTTGAATCCCTGGTTCGCTTTGACGGGTATACTTGACAACCGCATAAAAATGCCTTGACTTCGGGGAGAAAAACAAGCAAATTTTGCGAAATAAAATTCGGGGCTGCTGTATTAGGGTAGAAATGTCTCGAATTCTTTAGCTAAGGAGGAAGGAACCACGATTTGTTAACGTTTTCAAGTGGTAGAGCTACAGATAGAGAAAAATAAATTTTATAAATACCTTTTGAGGTAGGATTTCCAAAAGGAGGATGGATGATGTTTCTTAAACGATTTATGTTGACTCTGGGCCGTGTCGCGGCTCTGGTAGCTGCCCTTAGCGTAATCGCTTTCGCGGGTACCGCGGGTAAGATAACCGGGGTTGTCATTGACGAAAACGGGGAGGGTATCCCCGGTGTTTCGGTACGGATCGAAAACACGAATATGGGGGCGGCCGCCAGTTTCGACGGTTCCTTCGTTATATTGAACGTCACGCCCGGAACCTACTCTCTGGTAGCTCAATCTATCGGTTACAATAAGATGACGGTTCAGGAGGTCAAGGTACAGTCTGATATTACCACCGAAGTTAATTTTCAGCTGACTTCCGAGGCGGTGAAAACCGAAGATGTTTTCGTCGTGGCGAAAAAAGACGTGATCGATAAATATATCGCCAGTTCCGAAACCAAAATATCCGGTGATGAGATCGCTACCCGCCCGGTTACTAATATCGGTGACGTTCTGCGGCAAACGTCGGGGTTCGTTCAGCAGGGCGGTGTTTTCCATGCCCGCGGGGGCCGCGGCGGCGAGATATCGTATATGGTTGACGGTATAGAGATTAAAGACGTTCTGGGCGGTTACGGGCAAAACCTGAGGCAAAACCTCGATCTTTCAGCGACTGATATTTCCGAGATGTCGGTTTTAAAGGGGAGTTACGACGCCGAGTACGGCGGATCGAACTCCGCTATTATTAACGTTGTGCGTAAAGAGGGCGATGTTCGTATCACCACCGGAAGAATCGAGTTTCTAACAGATGATTTCGGCATAGATGAGTTAAACGACTATTCTTTCAATTCTGACCGTTTAGAGTGGAACCTTTCAGGGCCGGTACCGGGAATTTCCGACCAGCTTTTCCCCGCTTTAGGATTAAAATGGCCTGGCGAAAAGATGGCTTATTTTATCAGCTTCTCGATTGATAAATCCAACGAGTATGTTGATTACAACCAGTTTGATTCCCCCAATTCCAAAATCGATTATGGATACGAGGAATTTCTGGGTGTTAAAATACCCTATCGCAGGTCGAATCAATATTCGGCTTCCGGGAAATTTACCTGGAAGATGGACGCCAACGCGAAATACCGCACATCGTTCAATTATATGAAAACCTGGCAGAAGTATACGGATTTCAATTACGATTTCCTTTATACCCCATCGAGCGCTCACAGGATGGATGAATCAAAGGAAATTTACGGTATTAGTTTCCAGTTCTCCCCCGACTTTTTGAAAAATACTTTCGGCGAGATAAAGGTTAACCGGTTCATTCAAAAATACGAAATGAGACCCGGCGGTTTGTTACCCGGCGATTTCGTTCAATCAAAGTATTACGAGAGATATACGGATAACAATAACAACGGCCAATGGGATCCGGCCGAACCGTTTATCGATGATAACGGCGACGGTTTCTTCGGAGAGCCGTACGACGATGTAAACAATAACGGTATTTACGACGGGAATGACATTTTCGATCCCGATTCCGTCATCGTTATCGGCGGCGATACAATGTATGTTTACGACCTTAACGGTAACGGCAGGTATGACTCGGATATAGGCGAGCCATTTTCGGATTTGAACGGTAATGGCCGTTGGGATCGCGCCGAACCGATCAAGAACGATCATGTCTGGGTTGATAAAAACAATAACGGCGTTTACGACGAAGCCGACAGTATCTATCAGGACAGTCTCGGTTTTGGCAACGGCGTTTACGATCCTCAGCTTCGTGACGTTATCAATGAAGACTTGGCCGAGCCCTTTACCGACGGCGACGTTGTGCTGGGCGAACCGTTTATAGATGTCGACTTTAACGGGGAATACAACTCTCCTCCCGATATATTTATCGGCGCCTGGGATCTGAATAATAACGGTCAGCATGACGGGCCCAATGACGAGTGGAGCAATGGAGTTCCGTACAGGGATTTAAACAACAACGGCCGTTATGACGCCCCCAACGGCATTTATGATTACGGGGAACCGTATGTAGATCAAAATAGCAATGGCCGTTACGATGGCACTGACAATTTCTGGGATCATGGATTCAATCGATGGGCTTTGTGGCACAAAACTCAGCAGACTACCACAACTTTCAGCTTCGATCTGACCAGCCAGGTTAATAAGCAACATGAGATTAAATCCGGAATAAAATTCTCTAATCATGTTTTGGAAATGAACGAGATCCAATATCCGCATCTTCCTTACGACGGCAGCGCGGACGGCGGAATGTGGCCTGATAGGGGAGTCTTCCGCGATTTCTATACGCGTACTCCGAAAGAAGGCGCTTTCTATATTCGCGATAAGATGGAATACGGCGAGATGATCGCCGACCTGGGTTTCCGATACGACTTCTTTATCCAGGCCAACGAGGTCAAGGATGTGGAGTACGAAAACGAAAATTACCAGGGTAAGGATATCGCCGATTCGGAGAGTATGTTCTCCCCGAGAGTGGCTTTCTCATTCCCAGTTTCCGATAAGGCTAAATTTATCTTCAACTACGGCCATTTCTACCAGCTTCCCGCTTACCGCTATTTCTATCGCCGTCCCACGCAGGCGTCCAGCGCCGCGGGTATTGTCGGTAACCCGAATCTCAGTTTTGAGAAGAGTATAAGTTACGAAATCGGAATTCAGTACAAGATATTCAGCGGCTATGTAGTATCGATGTCGGGATACTATAAAGACCTTTACGGACTTTTAAACTCGATCAATGAGGTCCTCGGCCCCATATCCAACGATGTCTACTCGAATGTCGACTATGCCAGAACACGTGGTATGGAGTTCAAGCTCGACAAGCGTGTCGGACATTTCTTTGCCGGCTCGTTTAACTACGAATATACATGGGCTTTTGGTAAAAACTCCTCCAACTCAGCCGATTATTATGCCCGCTTCTACAAACAGCAGATTCCGATCCAGGAAAGGCCGTTGGATTGGGATATTCGCCACCAGATAAATGTTTCCGGGGATTTAAGGGCCCAGAAAGGACGTCATCCCAAGATCGGCATTTTTGCTTTACCGGATGACTGGACCTTCAACTTTAACTGGCAGCTTAAAACCGGCAAACCATTTACACCGGCCTCGAATTATCCCGGATTGATACTTGTGGGCAAAGAAGAGCCTTTGGCCAATTCGAAGAGGATGCCTCTTTTCTCAACAGTCGATATCAGGCTGGATAAGAATTTCCAGGCTTGGAAACTGAACTATACCGTATCGTTAAGGGTTAACAATCTGTTCGCCAACCGGAACGTAAACGATGTTTATGGCGGTACCGGCCTGGCGAATACCAGTCAAAACATTAACGGGCAGATTTTAACCGGTGCGCCTTTCGACAGAGATCCGGTGATGTACGATCCGGGCAGGCAGGTACAATTCGGCGTGAGCATGAATTTCTAGGAATTATAGGGGCCGGGTATCCGGCCCCCGTTTTTCCGGTTTTGGCTTGAATTTGATAAAATGGCGTGAAATATGGAAAAGTCCCCTTTGCGGATGGCTTCTCGGTTAAACACGGGGAAAGGGAGAGATCGGACTATGAGAAAAGTTCTCTTGTTTACAATTTTCGTTTTATTCGCGGGTTCGGCTATGGCCGCGGTTTCTTTTGAGGCTCTAGGTAACGGCGGCGGTTCACCCGCTAAACCGGCCGCGTTGCCGAATACGCAGCTTAGAGTCCATGATGTCGGTAAACTCAAGCTGTCGGTGACCAATTTCGGTTTTTTCGGCAGTCAGGACGGTTATTTCGATGACTCAGGTGGCTATTACCTTATTGCCCCCGGATGCGAATTCCCGGGAGGCTCTAATTTCGATTATCTTTTCCAGGGCGCTTTATGGATCGGAGCGACTATCGATACCGTCGATAACTTCGGAAATCCGGCTCTGGATACGCTTGTCTCAATCGGTAACGACGGTTGGTGGGCGTCTCTTTTCGAGTTTTACCCCGATTTTCCGCCGCAGGGAGCGATCGAAGTCAGGTCTATCAGGCCGCCCGACGCATATCCTTATGGGGATACGATAAACGCTATATCCGAACAGGATTTCATAGCCGTATATTCCGATACACATACGACTCAGTCTTATGTCAACCCCGATCCCAACGATCAGAGGCAACATATTCCGCTCGGGCTCGAGATTACACAGAAAAGTTATTCATGGAGCTATGAATACGCCGAGGATTTTGTGCTATTCGATTTCGATATAGCCAATATCTATTCGGGTGTCGATCTAAAGAACGTCTGGATCGGATTATACATCGACGCTGACGTGGCTCATTCCTCGGAAAACCCTTACGGCTCGGAGGAGGGCGCTCAGGACGATATCTGCGGATTCGACACCGTGTATATCGACAATGAGGGCAATAGAACCGAAATCAACACGGCCTGGATCGCCGACAACGACGGCCAGGTGGAGTACGGCGCGTTTACCTACAGATCGCCCCGAGGGCTTTCCGGCGTGAGGGTGGTCAGGACGCCGAGCGATAGCCTGGAATATAGTTTCAACTGGTGGATATCACATACGACATCATCTTACGACTGGGGTCCCCAAAGGCAAGCCAATTTCAGAGGACCATTCCCCGGAGGCGGATTAGGCACTCCCGGCGGAGATAAAGCCAAATACCAGGTTATGTCTAACAATGAGTTTGATTATGATCAGATCTGGTGCGCTTTACCACGATGGTCGTCGGAAGGATGGATCGAGCCGTCGCAACAGGCCGGCGATCTGGCAAACGGCTACGATACCCGATACCTTTTCGCGTTCGGGCCGTTCGACATTATCCCCGCAAACGATACCCTGAAATTGACGACCGCGTATATATGCGGGGAGAATTTGCATGGAATCGCCAATAATTATATTCAGAACTTGAAGGACGATACCAACGACGAGGCCTCGGTTCTGCAATACCACAACAATCTCGACTTCACCGATTTCGCCATTAACTCGCAGTGGGCCGATTGGGTTTACGATAACCCCGGTGTTGATTCGGAGGAACCGTATACAGACTTAAACGGGGACAGCACGTATACCGCTGGCGAACCTTTCAGGGATTATGACGGTAACGGTATATGGACCGCTCAAGACGGTTATCGCGGCGAATTTACGTTAACGCCCGCCGGCGATACTTTCTGGTATAAGGGCGACGGCGTCCCGGATTTCCAGGGCCCTCCTCCGCCTCCCGCTCCCAGGCTTACGGCCGACACCGAGCCGGGTACCGTAATTTTGACCTGGGACGGTGCCTTTACCCAGAGCGAACCGGATATATTCTCCGGCGAGATAGATTTCGAGGGTTATCGGGTTTATATGTCCCATAGCGGCAAATTGGGAGAGTACACGCTTATAGGCGATTGGGATATCATAGATTTCGATTCTACCTGGCTCGATTCCAACGTTTCACCCCCCGTCTGGAAGCTCTGGAAACAGGCCCCGAGACGCCTCGAGGATTTTCCGCCTGATTTCGATCCCGATACGAGCGAGCACTGGGTTTCGCATAGCTGGAACAGGGGACTGGACGGAATAGCCATTGATGATACTCTATATACATTTACTATCGATGGATTATCCGAGGCTGTAGGCGTGTATTTCGCCGTTTCCGCCTATGATTACGGCAATCCGGTTACATCGCTTTCCCCGCTGGCGTCGTCACCGTCGATAAACGCCAAATATGTTTATCCCATAGCGCGTGGCGAGGATATTACCAACGTGGCCGTATATCCCAATCCTTATAGAATTGACGCCGACTATGTCGGGCAGGGTTATGAGGATCCTGACGGTTCCGGATTTACTCAGTTTGATCGCAGAATATGGTTCAGCGGCATGCCCGGCAAAAGCACTATTCGGATATTCACTCTCGACGGCGACCTGGTGCGTCAGCTCGATTACGACCCCGCTTTCAATAATAGCGGAGTCATACACTGGGATTTGATCAGCCTCAATACTCAAGCGGTCGTTTCCGGAATCTATCTGTATGTAGTTGACGGCGACAACGGATTTCATGAAATCGGAAAATTAGCGATTATTAAATAATAACGTATGAAGGTGGAGGGTTAATTGAAAAAAACAAGAGTTGTGATCTCCTTAGCGGTACTATTGACGATGTTTTTATTGCTTGGCCATCCGGCTATCGCTAAGTTGAGATCATCGGGAGATTCCGGGCAACCTTCGCCTCCGGCAAAGCCCGCGGCTTTACCGAACGTGCAGCTTAGAGTTCACGACGTTGGGAAGCTCTGGTTGTCTATCACCAATTTCGGTTTCTTCGGTAGCCAGAGCGGTGATTTCGATGACGCCGGTGGATATTACCTGGTAGCGCCGGGATGCGAATTTCCAGGGGGATCGAATATAGACTACCTGTTCCAGGGGGCGCTCTGGATAGGCGCCGAAATCGATACTATCGATAATTTCGGTAATCCGATACTGGATACGCTTGTTTCGGTCGGGCATGACGGCTGGTGGGATATCGCGGAACTTTATCCGGTCATTCCACCCGACGGCGCGATCGAAGTTCGTTCCATCAGGCCGTCCGACGCTTACCCCTACGGAGATACCACGGCCGCGATTTCCGAACAGGATTATATAGCCGTTTACACCGATACCGTTACGAATGCATCTGTAGTTAATTCCGACCCTAACGATCAGAGGGCTCACCTTCCGCTGGGGATAGAGATCATTCAGAAAAGCTATAGCTGGAGTTACGAATACGCTGAGGATTTCATCCTGTTCGACTATGATATCACCAATATCGGCCAACGTAATTTGAGCAATCTCTGGATCGGTCTTTATATCGACGCCGACGTCGCTCATACGTCGATTTCGTTTCCGGGAGCCCAGGATGATATCAGCGGATTCGATTCCGTATACACGTCGCCGGAGGGCAACAGGACTTATATCAATACAGCATATATCGCCGATAACGATGGCGACGAACAAGCGGGAGCTTTTGATTACCGATCGCCAAGGGGTCTTTCCGGCGTGAGGGTTGTCAGAACTCCATTGGATAGCCTTGAATACGGATTTAATTGGTGGATCTCCAATTCGACATCATCCTACGATTGGGGACCGCAGTGGCAATCCAATTTTCGCGGTCAATTCCCCGGTGGAGGAATGGGAACCCCCGGCGGCGATAAGGCCAAATACCAGGTGATGTCGAACCACGAATTCGATTACGATCAAATCTGGTGCGCTCTTCCCCGCTGGACACAGGAGGGCTGGATCTCGCCGTCTCCCCAGGCTAATGATTTGGCCGACGGTTATGATACCCGCTACCTGTTTTCATTCGGTCCTTTCGTACAGATGAATCCGCTTGAATCCCTCAAGTTGACCGCCGCTTACGTTTGCGGAGAGGACCTGCATGTTGATCCGGATAACTTCAGTAACTACATGGGACAGCCAAACAACGAGGGCTTGGTAAGTCAGTTTTACAATAATCTCGATTTTACCGATTTTGCCACCAACGCTCAATGGGCCGATTGGGTTTATGACAACCCGGGAGTCGATTCGGAGGAACCGTACGCTGATTTAAACGATGATGGCGAATACACGCCCGGCGAACCGTTCCGCGATTATGACGGTAACGGTATCTGGACAGGCCCGGACGGTAATCGCGGCGAATTTACCATTACACCGGTCGGAGATACATTCTGGTTTAAAGGCGATGGTGTCCCGGATTTCAAGGGTCCTCCTCCGCCTCCCGCTCCGAGACTTACAGTTGACACCGAACCGGGTACCGTGATTTTGAGGTGGAACGGGGCTTTAACTCAGAGCGAACCGGATATTTTCTCCGGTGAGATCGATTTTGAGGGTTACCGGGTGTATATGTCGCGAAGCGGAAAACTCGGCGAATACACGCTTATAGGCGATTGGGATATCATAGATTTCGATTCGACCTGGCTCGATACCAACGTTACGCCGCCAGTCTGGAAGCTTTGGATCCAGGCCCCGAGACGTATAGAGGATTTCGTCTCATTCGGCTACCCCGATGATTTCGATCCCGATATCGATACCAACTGGGTTGCGCATAGCTGGAATCAGGGGTTAAGCGGCATCGCGATCGACGATACCTTATACACGTTTACCCTGGACGGTCTTTCGGAGGCGGTAGGGTTGTATTTCGCGGTGACAGCTTATGACTACGGCAACCCCGTTACAAAACTCTCACCCCTGGCCTCGTCGCCGACCATCAACGCAAAATATGTTTATCCGATTGACAAGAGTGGGAATGCCGAAAAAGTGGCGGTTTACCCGAACCCGTACAGGATAGACGCTAATTATTTGGAGATGGGTTACGAGGATCCCGACAGGTCGGGCTTCACTCAATTCGACCGAAGGATCTGGTTCAGCGATTTACCGGGTGAATGCACGATCAGAATATTTACCTTAGACGGCGATCTTGTTAGGCAGATAGATTACGATCCCGACGTCAATTCTACAGGAGTGATACATTGGGATCTGATAAGTTTGAATACGCAGGCGGTAGTATCGGGGGTTTACCTGTACACCGTCGATAGTGTTAGCGGACATCATGAAATTGGAAAGATAGCGATTATTAAATAGAGTTTGACTTGAGGAGGCGTTTAATGAGAAAAATTTTACTGTTGTTACCGTTGGCGGTTTTATTGCTGTTCCCGAGCTTGAGTTTCGGGCAGGCAAAAGTGGGTACCGCCGGGGCGCAATTCCTTGAAATAGGGGTTTCCGCCAGGGCCATCGGTATGGGAGAGGCGTTCCTCGGAGTATCCGATGATGCCTCGGTTCTGTATTATAATCCGGGCGCTCTCGCGTTGCTCACCAGGACTGAGGTTATCGTCACCCACGTAACCTATCCCGCCGATATTCATTATGAGTTCGCCGGAGTGGTATTACCCTCGCCACGGTTTTCCGGTACGTTCGGGGTTTCGTTTTCCTGGCTGGGTATGGACGATATGCCTGTAACCGATTACAGTAACCCTCATGGGAATGGTCAGTTCTTTAACGCCGCGGATTACGCGCTGGGCTTATCCTACGGGGCTGGTTTAACCGATCGATTCTCACTCGGAATGACCTTGAAATTTATCTCTCAGTATATAGAGACATATAAGGCGACCGGATGGGCGGCGGATATCGGCATGCTCTACGATACCGGATTCCGCAATTTCAAAATCTGTATGGTTCTGGCTAATTTCGGTCCGGATATGAAATTTATCGCCGAACCGTATCCATTGCCGATCGATTTCAGATTCGGAACGTCTATCGATGTTATCAACGCCGGGAGTTCCAAGCTGACTTTAGCGGCTCAGGGTTCACATCCGAACGATAATCTCGAGAAATACAATTTCGGCGCAGAATATTGGTATAACGAAATGTTCGCTGTCAGGGCCGGTAAGAAATTCAACTACGACTACTATGAGGACGGCGATTTCAGCGGCGGATTGACTTTCGGAGGCGGGCTTAGATTCCCCATTTCTACCACGAATCTCACCGTTGATTACGCCTACCAGGATCTGGGTTGGCTCGATTCCGTTAACCGTTTCACCTTCGGGTTACAATTTTAAGGGGGCTGGAAAATGAAAATTAAAAGCATTTTACTGATTCTTTCTCTGGCCGCCGTTTTATTCGGATCGATATTTTTCGCGGGTTGCGGTTCTAAATCGCTCGAAGGCGAAAGGCTGGCTAACATACATCCCATAGTGGAGTGGGCTCTTGTACCGCAGGATTCATTATCGCATTCCTCCAATCCGGGATTACAATGGTATGGGAGAGATGTTGACGGGCAGATTTCGGCTCTGGAATATCAATATATAGTTGTTTTGGAAGAGGATGCCGATACCTACGGCGGAGCCGCGGCAATGGCCGCCGCCTTCCCACTGGCGGATTCGTTGTGGATGTCCCTCGGCAACGTAACATCTGCCCAGGTCCCGCTCTACGCGTCTGCCGACACCTCCGTGTTCGTCGATCAATTCGTTTTTCTGCGTTGCGAGGACGATTACGGCGATTATTCGAACATTATCTATCTCTACCTTTCAAGGAATAACCATCCTCCCACATGCGCTATTTTCGTACCTGCAGGACCGCAGTGGTGTCTTCCCGACACCTCCGATTTCTGGAACGGGATAAATGTCAGCTGGGAAGGCAAGGACTCGCTTGACTATACAGGGATTCAGCCGGACTTCATCTGGGAAACAAGAATCTATGGCCCATTCGACACGGTGCCGGATTCAGCCGATACTCTTCCGGAGTTTTATCTGTATAACATTACAGATCCGGAAACCGGCGACAGCCTTAACTCTCTCGAATCGTGTACCCTGACCGATCTGGTAACCGGCTGGTATATCGTTTATGTTCGCAATTTCGATGACGCTTCGGTTCCATCTGTCCCCGCGTTGGATTTCCTCGAGGTTTTCGAACCGAACTGGATCCGTAATCCCGACGAAACAAAGGATATACTACTGATAGATCACAATTGGTTCCGGACCTGGTTTGGGGAATTACCATCGTCCTGGCGCGATTCGGTTGGTCAATTTTTTGAAAACGTGCTGAATGATGCCGGGTTTCCAAATGATCGTTGGGATTGGTCTGGTAGCACCAGCCCTCCGATTACCACCCTGTACAAGTACCGGATGGTGATTGTTTCTGATATAGACTACACAGGGAAACTCTTGGGGAGCCAGCAGGAAATCCTTGCCGAATATCTTAATATTGGCGGCAAACTATGGATTCTCGGACGGCAATCTTTTGCTATGACATCAAATACCATTGGCAGAGTAGATTATGGACCGGGCGACGATCTGAATCCCCTGGCATATACTTATATGGATTTGTCAGCCGCATACTTCCCTCCCGGTGAGGATAGCACGGAAATCGGTTGGGTTCATACCTCCGAGTTCGACGGCGCTATACCTTTGTTTGGAAATTTCCCGATTTTAGAGGTAGATACGGTTAGGACGCTCGGCACTTCCTGGGAATGGCCGTTAAATCCTGATCGATCCTATGATTTTACAACATTGCCAAGGGTTGAATACCTTATTCGAAACCCTAATTCCGAGACAATCTATACGTTCGATGCAATCAACCCCGATACGTCGCGTTTCCATGGTTTCCCTGTGGCCGTTAGGAATCAGAACGCCGTGTTTAAAACATCTTACTTCTCATTCTCGTTGTTCTTTATCAAATATGATCAAGCGAGTCTGGTCGCAAACGAGATGTTGACATGGTTCCTCGAATAAAAGCAAGAGAAGTTACTTTTTCCTGAGTTAAGAGGGCGCCGCATACCGGCGCCCTTTTTATTTAGACGATATATATGATCGATCGTATATTGGCAATATGATCGACACTCCGAAATCGGCGCCATGGATCGCGGTAGCCGGACATCTCGTTTACGATGAGATCGTTTTCCACGACGGGATGAAGACATCCGCTTTGGGAGGAATCATCTATAACCTGGCGGCATTTTGCGCGGTTATGGCCGATGGTCAGTTGTTACCGGTTTGCGAGGTCGGTTCGGATCGAAGAGAGACGTTCGATAAAGTTTTCGACCATTGCGGTGTTCTCGACGATTCTTTGATAAATACAATCGACATGCCGAATGTCGTAAACAGGCTTGCTTACAACGATCGTGGGGAACGTATGGAGTGGAATTCGCGGGTGCCGGAGAGCTTATCCCTTGCGCCGATACCGAAAACAGTCGATTGCGCGCTGTTGAATTTCATATCCGGCGACGATTTCGAACTGAACGACCTGCGAGGATTCAGAGATAGTTTCAATGGTATAATTTACATGGATTATCATAGCCTGGCTTTAGGCCGCTCCTCGGACGGCGGCCGTTACTATAGAAAACATCCTCGATGGAGGGAGTATACGTCGGCCGCCGATATAATTCAGTTGAATTTAACCGAGTTGTCAACCATCGTGGAAACAAAAGGGGCTGATCCCGAATATATAATTGAAAGCTGTAAGGCAATTCATGATTCGGGACCCGATACGATTATCGTCACTATGGGAGAAAACGGGGCTGTGCTTTCGGTCGCGTCCGATTCGACTGCCTGGTTCATTCCGCCGATATCGATTGAAAAAGAAGTGGACTCCACTGGTTGCGGCGATACCCTGGCGGCGGTTACTTTGTATTATCACGTTAGGGGAGATGATATCCTGCAATCCTTGAGAAAAGGCTCCCTCTGGGCCGCCGCTAAAGCGACTTTTTCGGGGCTCGACGGGTTTGCCGATATCGAGAATATCATGGCTCGAATCGGGCGCTCGATAGATCCGCTGAAATTATAATTCCCGGTATTCGATGATTCTTGACATATCCCGGATATAGAAGTACAATCAAAAGCGATATTGGCGGGAAGGAGGGTCGAATGATGAAATTTAAGATAATCGCGGTAATCTGTGTCGTGGTATTGCTCTCAGGCGATGTCAGCGCCGTTGTATTCGGGATCAGATTTTCAAATGTCAACGAACCTCTGTTGCCCGTTTTAGATAACGCGCAAAAAGGGGACAGGTTCGGCGTCTATATCGGGAAGAACGAGAAGAATCAAGATTTTCTGCTGGGTATTGATTTCGACAGCTACAAGCAGGAGCGTGCCGATACGCTTTTGTATTCGCGCCGCCTGGTAATCGATATCGGGTATCGCTACCGGCTCTTCTCCGGCGCCAAGATCAAGGGGACGAATGTTCTGCCGTTTTTCGCGATTCATTATTACCGGAGTTTCGGCAAGGTCAGGGCCCACGATTCGGTAATGTCATCGGAGGATAGAGATTTTTATAAAGACCTCGCCAGCGATCAGGGCGGATGGTTTTCAATCGGCGCGGAATATTATTTCTCTCCAATGTTCGGACTGGGATGCGAGGGTGGATTACGTTACTCAAAAGCCAAATCCGACGCTTACGGATATAAAATTAAAATATCGGAGTATAGAACTTTCGCCGCTATCCTGGTGGTCTTTCGCCTGTAAGCGGCAATACCGCAACGGGATAGATAGCTTCCGATCAAAATAAATCTTGACAATCCATTTTTTGTTAATTAATTTCCTTATATAGAGGCAGCGAAACGTAGGAGGTCTTAATGCGAGGGCTTATATTTATCATAATCGGATCTTTACTCATGACCGCTCTTTGTTACGCCCAGGTCGATACGCTTCAGTTGGTGGAGATCGGCAGTATAGAGGCGCCATCGGAGATCATAGAACTGTATATCGAGGATCTGGACGGCGACAGCCTGAAAGAGATCATCCTGACTACAGCTTCCAACGTCCATATCTACAACGGCATCACCTACGAGCCGATCTGGACCAGCCCGGAGCTGGATCATCCCCGCGATCTGCTGTTTGCGGATATCAACCTCGATGGGTTTATTGATTTCTCGGTCAAAGACACGACCAATATTCATCTGTTCGATTCGCATAATGACGCGGTCATCTGGACCAGCCCGGAGATAGACAGCACGTACAAATGCTACACGATCGGGGACAGGAACGACGATGACTGGGTGGATGTGGCGATTTTATGTCGTTTGCAAACACCGGATAGTATAATTTATGATACGGTTCGAATAACTATCAACGACGGCCCTATATTTCAAACAACTAATAACATGGAAATCCCGATACTTCATTACACAAGATATGTGGGTGATGAATATCAAAGGTTTAGACAAGATATAATAAATCTAATAATTGTAGGTTTAACAGGACAGGGCGGCCAGCGCGGCAAATTGCTTATGTTTACATCGTTTTACCTTTATCGGAATCATCCGCAACACCCTAACGGGTTCTGGTCGTCTAGGACATATTCTGGCCACTTGTATAATATTGATCCGTTAAACTTACAATATGATATATACGAAGATATAGGAGAAAGTACGGTTTATAAGATTGAATGGGATTCCGATAATCGCAATTTATATGTTTTAACCGAAAGATATTATGATTATGGAGATGATTATGGGGCCTATGTTGAATATAAAAAGCGGATAATTGAAATAAGCGCCGATTCCATAATTAGCGATTCGGTCTTATGGTTTCAGACATACAATGATTGGGGGGGCTATATTACAGGAGAGCTAAACGAGTTATTCTCCGGGGAAGAAATTAGTTTTCTCTCGAATGATTCAATATACCTGTATGATTATTCTACGGTTGACTATATCTGGTCTTATGAAGATTTCGATAATATTGATGAATTGGTTTCGATATATAATGCCACCGACATATTCGACTCTCCACAGATAGTTGGCAAAACTATCGATCCGATACCAGTTTATAAATTTATAAGTGGTTCTGACGGTTTATTGTCGGCAGTATTACCTGATCCTGAATTTTGCTTTTCAGATATTTCCGATCCCAACTCCGACGGCAACGACGAAATATTCTCCCTGGATAACGATATGCTCTACATTTACGGCCTGCAGCGCACCGCAATCGACGATAATATCCCAACACCCGGTCTCCCATACCTTTCCGCCAACTACCCCAACCCCTTCAACTCCTCCACCACAATTGAATACAGCCTGCCGGAAGCGGGGGAGGTCACTGTTGAGATATTCGATCTGCTTGGGCGCAGAGTTGAAACGTTGATCGACGAAAAACAGGATGCCGGCGCATACAGGGTCACCTGGGATGCCGAGGATAGATCGTCGGGAGTTTATTTTTATAAGATTGCCTCCGGGGAATTCTCCGATACCCGGCGGATGGTGTTGCTGAAGTAGGGGCGTATTGATATACGCCCTCAAGCGGGCCGTCCTCAAACATTTATCTTGATTTTTAAACGCCGAATTATATACTTGCATCCGCAAAGCCACCGTAGCTCAGCTGGTAGAGCAGCTGATTCGTAATCAGCAGGCCAGCGGTTCGATCCCGCTCGGTGGCTATTTTAAATGTATTCAAATCTATAACTCCGAAGCCGGATTAATTTGGGGCGGATCTGAAAATAATCGTGAAATATGCCAGAAAATCCCCTATAAATGGAGATAATTGATTATATTAATCTTGCGTTGCCTGCCAATATGAGCGGGGAGAGCGTTTTAAGAGTCGGGACTTTAAAAAAAAGGGAATATTATGAATAAGCGCGGCGCGGTTTTCCAAAGGCGGAATATCCTACGGCTGACAATCTCAACCGTGATAATACTCCTGATTATTCCGTCGAGTCTATCCTATGCCCAGGATTCGATAGATTACTCGGCGGATACGTTGTCGTATGAAGAGAGGATGGCAAATCTCGGGTTGATCGTCCCCGAGGATGCGAAAATTCGTTTCCTGGAGCTGGATAAAGAACCGTCGCCGATTCTGATAAACCCGATGGAATATTTCGATTGGCGCGAGAGCGGAGCGGTGACCCCGGCGAAAAACCAGGGAGGATGCGGATCGTGCTGGGATTTCGCCGCTACCGGGGCGTTCGAATCGGCTGTCGCTATCGCCAACGGCTATCACTGGGATCTATCCGAACAGCAGGTTATAGACTGCAACGCCGAGGAACATGGCTGCGGCGGCGGCTGGATGACCGTTGTTTACGATCTTTTTATGAATTACGGGGCGGTAGAGGAAAGTTGTTATCCTTATTTCGCCAACGACGACAGAATGTGCGCCCAGGATACATGTGTGGTTATAGCGGTACTGGACGATTACGATGATGTTCAGAATACAATTGACGCTATCAAAAACGCGTTGATTATCGGGCCGCTTTCGACGACCCTGACCATCCCCGAGGGTTTCAACTGGGATTGTTTCGAAGGCGATTGGAATAGCGCGGATCACGCTGTGGTCATTGTCGGTTGGGATGACGCCATGTGCGATAATCAGGGCGGCTGGATTGTCAAAAACAGCTGGGGACGCGGCTGGGGCGACGATGGCTTTTTCTATATACCTTACAACTCCTGCGGGATAGGACATTACACGCAATTACCTCTTTACGAGGGCGGAATGGCCAAGCTGACTCTCGATCGTGATAATATAGTATTCAACGTCCCCTCCGGCGGCCAGGCGGCCGAGATTCTAAAGCTGAGAAATATAGGACGGGAAAACCTTTATTATCGTCTGAGAGCGGAATCTCTTCAGGACGCGTTCGGATATTACTGGACCGACTCGGAAAAGCCAATGGGGCCGGAATATAACTGGGTAGATATAACCGAAATCGTCGAGCCTGTCGATTTCCCCGGCTATCCCGGCTACAGCAATACCGGCCCGATCGATCTGGGTTTTGAGTTTTCGTTCTACGGTAACACATTTTCAAGCGTTTGTATCTGCTCCGAAGGATGGGTATCGTTCACCGACGGCGAATCGAGATCCCCCACGAATTTGCCGATCCCCAGCCCCGACCCGCCGAACAATCTTTTGGCGGCTTTCTGGGAGAATCTCAACCCCACCGATGAAAACGTATTTTTCTATACAAATAACGCCGACACCGCTATTGTCTCCTACGTTAATGTAGAGGATATTTACGGCAGGGGAGAATTCACTTTTCAAATCCTACTCCTGGAGAATAACGTCGTAGTTTATCAATACCAGTCTATGGGACCGGAGGGGCCTGTTGACGACGCCACGATCGGGATAGAGAACGGCGACGGTACCATAGGCCTGCAGGTTTGCTATGATGAGCTATTCACCTATGGCGAGAGGGCGGTCAGGTTCGATCTCGGACAGCCATCGGGGGAATTCGACTGGCTCGCGTACGATAATGAGTACGGCGTAATTTATCCCGGGGAGGCAGAAGAATTGGAGATCAATTGTTACGCCGGTGACCGTTTCGACGGCAGCTACTGGGCGTCGATAGAGATTTACAGCAACGATTACGATCACAAAGTAGTCGAAATACCGATCGTGATGAACGTGGGAACCACCGCAATCGAGGACGGGATCGAATCCCCCGAAAAATTCGCGTATCTCTCATGCTATCCTAATCCATTTAACGCCAGGACGATGATCGAATACAATCTGGCCGAATCAGGATGGGTAACACTTGAGATTTACGATCTCCTGGGGCGTAAAATCGAGACTCTGCGGAATGAACATCAAGACGCCGGCAAACATTCGGTTACCTGGAACGCCGAAGATCGCGCGTCGGGAGTTTATTTCTATAGAATAGAAGCCGGTGATTTCGTGGATTCCAAAAGGATGGTTTTAGTCAAATAAACGTACTTTTTGGAATCTAATTCGCGATTTTGTTGTTATTAACATTGCGGGATCGCGAAATTAAAATAATTGATCGGTTTAGAAATGTCACAAACGCGGCGGCGGACTTTAAATGATTTTATATGCGACAGCGATATGGATGTTGGTTGCAAATTATAGGCGGGAACGTAATGCGTTCTTGTTGAGCACGGTAATACAGATTAGTCAAGGAGGTTGAAGTTGAAGATCACGTTAATCTCGACGATTTTCTTATTGCTGTTTTCTGGTATCGCGGAAGCCTTACATCCCCGATATATTCCGCCGAAACCCCAGGTAATGGAACTCGGCGACGGAGTATACCGCGATATGATTGAATTGAAGTTTGTTGAGGGCAGCGGCGTTCGTTTGCGCGGCCGGAAACTTGTCAGCCTAACAGGGACGAATATCAGCCCCGCGATCAGGCTTTTGGATCAATACCCCGCCGTGCGAGTCGATCGGATGTTCAGAGATGTTCCTGAGGAGAAGTTGACGCTAGATAAATTAAACGGTGAGTTGAAAACCGGCTGGGAACTGGCTGATTTGAATTTATGGTATGTTTGTTATCTTTCGGGAAACGAAGATCCCATAGATTTTTTGAATAACCTGAACAACTTGGATATGGTGGAAATCGCTTATCCATCTCCCATTGCCGAGCCTGCAGAAATTCAGCCGGACGAAATTCTACCGTTCGATATTATGACCCCTGACTTTACGGATATGCAGGGCTATTTATATGACGCCCCGGTTGGTATCGAGGCGGAATACGCGTGGACATTCGAAGGCGGGCGCGGCGCGCAGATGAAATGGATCGATATAGAGGTCGGCTGGAATTGGGATCATGAGGATATTCCGATACCGTTTTACATCGGAGGATATTACCCCCGTGACAACCATGGTACCGCTGTCGTGGGAGAAGTATCAGGAGTCGCCAATGATTTTGGCATCACCGGTATAGCCTCGGACGCCCTGGCGGGAAGTGTAACATATTACGGTTATCCGGATAACCTCGCCGCTTGCTTCTATCAAGCTTATGAGCATCTTGACGAAGGCGATGTTTTTCTGATCGAACTACACGCCCCCGGGCCAAATGGGATCTTTATTTGCATGGAGTACTGGCAGGCCAATTTTGACGCTATTCAAACTATCACCGCCAACGGGGTTCATTGCACGGAGGCCGCCGGAAACGGCGGCGCCGATTATGATGATCCTATCTACGAGGGTCGTTTCAATAGAAATCTCCGTGATTCCGGCGCCATAATTTGCGGAGCGGGCGATCCTATGACTCTCGAAAGATTGTGGTTTTCCTGCTACGGGTCGCGTCTGGACTCACAGGGTTGGGGACAAAACGTGGTGACGACAGGCTACTGTGATTTATACGGAAACTTCTCGAACGAATGTTATACCAGCGTTTTTTCAGGTACATCGAGCGCGTCACCCATGATGACGGGATCGGTCCTCTGCGTTCAGGGATTTTTGAAGTCCCGCGGAGAACCTGTGATGACGCCTCTCGAACTGAGATCATTGCTTAGGGTGACCGGGTCTCCACCGCCCGATATCCAGGAATATATCGGTACGCGTCCGAATCTAAGAGCCGCTTTCGATTGGATAATCAACACTCCACGGGACAGGATTATTGAAATCCCCGAGGATTATCCGACTATTCAGGAAGGTATAGACGCCGGCCGCGACGGCGATACGGTTCTTGTACATCCCGGAATTTACGTGGAAAATATCAATTTCAACGGGCATAATGTGGTTGTCGGCTCGCTGTTTCTAACGTCAGGAGATACATCTTTCATTTCATCCACGATAATCGACGGCGGTTCATCCGGTTCTGTAGTTACATTTGAAAGCGATGAGGATGACGCCGCGGTGATCGCCGGCTTTACAATCAGAAACGGCTTCGCCTCTCAGGGCGGGGGAATATATTGCGATGGCTCAAGCCCGCGGATTGAATACAACTCGATAACGGAAAATTCGTCGATCAGAGGCGGCGGAATTTATTGTGTCAATGACGCCAATCCGGTTATTCGACATAACATGGTAATCGATAATTCGGCGTCGGAATTCGGAGCCGGGCTGTATTGCCATCTTGAATCCCGCCCTGAAATTATTGAAAATACAATAAGAGGAAATTCGGCCGATTCGATGGGGGGCGGAATAGCGCTATCTTTTTCCAATCCTACAATATTAAATAATACCATCGAAGGAAACGTCGCGGGTTCCCGCGGCGGCGGAGTCTCCTGTAATAGTTCAAGCCCGGCAATGAGTAATAATTCAATAAACGGCAATGAAGCAGTCAATGGCGGCGGCGTCTATATTGGCAACAGTTCAAATGTAGAGTTATACGACAATATTCTCAGCGGAAATATCGCGTCAGGAACGGTGGAAATCAGTCATGGAGGGGCTATATCATTCGAGTTCTCTGAAATACTGATTTTCGAAAATACTATAAGCGAGAACGAGGCCATCGGAAACGGCGGCGGGATCTATAGCGGCGACAGCTCGGCGGCGATAATAACTAATAACAGCATTTTCGGTAACTCGGGCTATAAAGGCGGCGGGATCTACTGTGAAAATAGTAATACCGGGATATCTAAAAACCTCATAAGCGGGAATGAATCCGAGGATGGCGGGGGGATTTATTGCGGATATCAAGCCAGTCCTGACATAGCCAATAATATAATTTTCATGAATATGACGGGCGCCGGGGGCGGCATATACTGCTCTTCGTCCGCCGCCCCCATTATTTTGAACAATTCCATAAGCGAAAATATCTCCTACCGCGGAGGCGGGATTTATTGCGGAGCGTCTTCGAGCCCGGTATTAAAAAACAACATCCTCTGGGCGGATACGGCGGGAGCCGAGGGTCTTGAAATTTATGTTCACGAATCGGCTACTCCTATCGTCGTTTACAGCGATATCGAGGGAGGGTGGGTCGGCGAAGGAAATATCGACATCGATCCGCTTTTCAGAGATGTCGATAGCGGCGATTTTCATTTGATGTCTTTTGAATGCGGCGATACTGTCGATTCTCCCTGTATCGACGTTGGTCATCCCGCGATTTTGGACAACATTCTCAACTGTGATTGGGGAATGGCGACCAGGTTAAGCGATATGGGAGCTTTTGGGGGAGGAGATTCGGCCCGGGTCGGAATCGAAAATCCGGATTCAGAATCTCCGATTGATTTCACCCTGACGCAAAATTACCCGAATCCTTTTAATCCTTACACCGCGATCAGTTTCGAGCTGCCGCGCGCACAGCGGGTGACTTTGAAAATCTACGATTTGCTGGGACGTGAAGTGGCCATGGCCCTGGATGAGAAAATGCCCGCCGGGATTCATCGGGTTGAATTCGACGGCTCGGATCTGGCCAGCGGCGTGTATTTTTACATTCTCGAAACCGGCGATTTCGTTGATTCCAAAAGGATGGTTTTAATAAAGTAGATTCCGAATAGTATTCGGAGAATTCAAGATCGGCCGCCGCCTTCACGGGCAGCGGTCGTTTTGTTAAGTCTTTTCCTTCAAGGACTTAGAGCCGGTTTTGCCCGGCCTGAATATCGGGGAACCGTGGCGGGATATACGGTGTTAAGAATTGAAACGTATGACCGATAACGCCAAAGGCGGCGTTCTATCGATAAAGTTAAAAAAAGCCTTGACAAAGGGCGTCGGAACTTGGATATTTTTACCAGAAACGGCTACTTAAGGGATGTTGAAAAAAAGTTGAGAATAAAGAAAAAAATGCGAATTTTGACTTGACTTGTTCTTTTTAAACTGTATTATGTATGTCTGCCGGTTGTGTTACGGCAGGCTTTTTTTGCCCCCGCCAGGCGGGGGTGGTTCTTTGAAAACTGAATAGCGCGCATACGACGGACCCGTCGATTTGAACAGATCGGGTTTTGCCCGATCATTTTTAATTAGACGAACAATGCGATTAAACGAAAGTTTAGTCTGCGTTTGTTTAAGAGCTATTTTTACGGAGAGTTTGATCCTGGCTCAGAACGAACGCTGGCGGCGTGCCTCATACATGCAAGTCGTGCGAGAAAGTCCTGGCTTGCCAGGGCGAGTAAAGCGGCGAACGGGTGAGTAACACGTGAGTAATCTGCCCCGCGGTGGGGGATAAGCCTTCGAAAGGGGGTCTAATACCGCATGATATTCCCGGATGGCATCGTCTGGGAATCAAAGGTGGCCTCTACATGTAAGCTACCGCCGAGGGATGAGCTCGCGCTCCATTAGCCTGTTGGTAGGGTAAAAGCCTACCAAAGCTACGATGGATAGCCGGCCTGAGAGGGTGAACGGCCACACTGGGACTGAGATACGGCCCAGACTCCTACGGGAGGCAGCAGTAGGGAATATTGCGCAATGGACGAAAGTCTGACGCAGCAACGCCGCGTG